>JGI20156J14371_10001537_pt1 | contig 18912 bp, 13 predicted proteins | sample COG_06_FD_14371 | JGI IMG/M metagenome (IMG submission 14371)
GTCCACGTATAGTCGTGATTGAACGACAAGGCCGATGGCCGGTAATAATTGAGAATCACCAAGGAAATCACACGGATCAGGTTCGCGATGTGAATGGCGACGATGCCTACCGGAATGAACCACAGCTTACGCTTTGCGGGACCCGGAAATGCAAGTACAAAAGCCGCAAACAGCGCGAACAAGACCAGGCCATCGCATGGCGCACCAATCTCGAGCATCCCCACGCTATTGGCTATACCAACCTGCCACCTCAAATCAGGCGACGTCACTTCATACAGCGCAAAGCCCATGGCACGCAACGCCCCTTCAGTGGCCACCACCATGGAATGGATGAGATACTCATCCAACAACGTAAAGTCTTTGAGAAAATACTGGTAGGCGATGTACCACACCAGATAGGACACCAGTCCCAGCGAAAGGAACTTGGTCAGGCCGCGATCGAGCAACATTCAGGTCCTGTGGCCAAAAATGGTCAGACTTCCAACTCCAATTCCTTCCTCCGACGCACTCCAAGCACGCCCATACCCAATCCACCCGCAATCAAAAACCCAAGTCCCCCATCAATCGGAACACAATCATCGTCCACTCCAGCATAATAATTTTCTGTCCAAGAAATGCATGTATCGTTTGTTGGATGGCCAGCGCCGCAATTGTTACAACCCCCCGACACGCAGCCGGAAGGAGACCCCTCCGGCCCAGGTAAATTCTCGCATTCAGCTACTGCACCACATTGAAGACATGAACAGTCGTAACAGCAACTACCGGTTGATGGATCGCCTGAAGAACCACACTCACTTTGAGCAAGTAAAAATGTGGGTGCAAGAAAAAGGCAACAAACAGAAAAAAAGTAGTTTTTCATACCAGAGACATTAGTATGAGTAAATATAAGCCCTTCCAAACTGCACAGCGGTTATTCCTTTAATTTTGTTCTATGTCTGAACAGCAACGCGGTGAGTCCAACGCATCCCTGAAGCAACTGCGCATCGGGCTCAAGGTGGCGGCCAAGAATTGGCTGCTCCTCTTGCTTCTTCCAGCTCTGGCTTATGGATATGCGCGGTTCGTCACGCACCAACAGCTTGACATGTACGGTGCACGGACCGAAGTCTTGCTGGAACAGAAGGACGAGTATGACAAGGCACGAGAGATCATGGAGGGCGTGGTCAGCCGCCGATTTCAACGGCAAGGTCCGGACATCGCCAACCAAATTCGGGTACTCAAAAGCCGCGACTTGGTGGCCAAGGCCGTGGGCGACTTGGACCACAACATCACGTATTTCATCGTCGGCCGGGTTCGAGCACTTCCCGTAGGTGGACTCAGTGGCGTAGAAGTGGAGGCTTTCCCAGAGCAATTCAGCAACGCTGCCCTTGGTGCTGATTTTGACCTTAACGTGATTGATAACCAGTCTTATTCACTCAGCGTCAACCTCGGAGCAGACCGGGTGTATGCTCAAACCCACGTTTTTGGGGAGGAGGTGCAAACGGGAGACTTCCGCATCATCATTCGGCGGGCGGAAAATGGCCGCGGCACCATCGAACAAGCGATTGCACAAGGGCAGCGCTTTCAAGTGCGCAACGAAAACCAAATCATCAACCAATACCGTGGCGGCCTCACGGTCAGTGGAGTGGGACAAACCAGCATCCTCAAGCTTCAAATCAGCAACATCCTTCCGGATCGGGCCATTGAATTTCTAGATGCGCTGTCAGTGCGGTACATCGAATACTCCACCGCGGCGCGCGAAGCGGTCAACCGGAAAACCGACGAGTTCCTCGATCTACAACTGCTCAAAATCGAGGCGAACGTCGACAGCCTCCAAGACATCATTGACGAGCAACGAGAAGAAGCGAAAGTGCTCGACCTCACCCGCAATGAGCAGGCCTATTTTCAGGAGTTGGTTCAGCTCGAAACCCAACGCGAAGAATTGCGGCTCAAACTCCGCAGCCTCACATCATTGGAATCCTACCTCGGCCGCGGCGTCGAAAACACCAGCATTCCACCGAGCGCTTTCCTCACGCAAGACGCGGTGGCTGCAGACCAAGTAGGGCAGCTGTATGACCTGCAGTTGCAGCGGACGCAAATGCTGCTTGACGTGACCCCGAGCAGCTTTCAGGTCAAGCGGCTCGACTCCCTCCTGTCAACCACCCGACTGAGCCTGTTCGACTACATAGGAGGAGCTCGGGGAGCCTTAGAAGAAGAAGCCATTGATTTGGACAGGCGGGTGAAAGCCCTGGAGACCAAGCTCTTCAGTCTGCCCAAGAGCGAAAGGGAACTTTTGGCCATCGAAAGAAGGCTGGCCATCAACGACAAATTCTATGGGTACCTGCTGGAACAAAGGGCGACCAACCTGATCGCACGGGCAGCCATCACCTCCAACGCAAGCATCATCGAGCAAGCCCGTTCCATTGGCATTACCGGTCCAGACAAACAAAAAATCATCCGCAACTACACCTTGTTTGGATTGGCCATTGCGGTAGGAATCGCACTGCTGAGGCTGTTTCTTTTTGAACGCATCGAAAGCGTCAATGAATTGCGGGAAGCCACCAAACTGTCCGTCAGTGGGGGCATTCCGCGCTATGAAGAAATCAGCGACAAAGAATACGTCCTCGTTTCTTCGAAGAGTCCCCGCCACCCGACTACAGAGGCTTTTCGGGGATTGAGGACCAACCTGCAATACTTGCTCAACCGCGAAGGGCAAAACACCATCCTGGTCAGCAGCATGCACCCGGGAGAGGGAAAGACCTTTACTGCGACCAACATGGCCGCTTTGCTCGCTCAAGCGGGACGCACAACCCTGCTCATCGACTTTGACCTCCACAAACCCAGGGTGCACAAAGCCGTCAACCTTGAACGCGGAATCGGCTTGAGCGGATACCTCATCGGAAAATCTACCTGGCTAGATGCCGTGCAACAGACTGAGATTCCAGGACTCGACGTGCTGACCAGTGGGCCCATTCCGCCCAATGCATCTGAGCTCACCTTGAGTGAACGGGTCGAATCCATGATTGGAGAGGCCCGGAAAAACTACGATTTCGTTGTCATCGACACGCCACCCATCTTGCTGATTACCGATGCCTTGGTACTCATGCAACATGTTGACCGTGCGTTGATTGTCGCCAATGTCAAACGCGCCCATGCGAGGGGTCTGCGTCAGTTGGAAGACATTCTCGAACAAAACAACCTCAGCCATGTGAGCATGGTACTCAATGGCATCGTCCCCACCCGCTGGCGTTACTACGCTTCCAAATACGCTTACCGATACCTCTACAGCTATGGGTATGGCTACGGGGGGTATGGCAGCTATACCGGCTATGGAGGCTATGGCTACGGCGACCGCAGGTATGGAGATGACGTAGACGCCTAAGCGGCATTGGAATGTGCGGCATCACCGGAATCCATGGCCGAACCAACGCGGAATCGTGGTCGGCAACGCGCCGCATGACCGCAGCCTTGGCCCACCGTGGGCCGGATGCTGAAGGCCATTGGACCGACGATCACAATGTGGTGCTGGGACACCGCCGACTGAGCATCCTAGACACCTCCGAAGTCGCCAACCAACCGATGACGAGCTACTGTGGTCGCTACGTCATTGCCTTCAACGGAGAGGTCTACAACTATCGGGAGCTTCGCGAGGAGCTCCAAGACTATCCCTTCAAGACCACCGGAGACACCGAAGTCGTTCTGGCTGCACTGCGCGCTTGGGGGCCATCGGCACTGGAACGCTTCAACGGCATGTTCGCCCTGGCCTTGTGGGACACGCACGAGGAAAAACTGATGCTGGCCCGAGACCGCATGGGCATCAAGCCCCTCTACCTCCACTCCAACGAAAGTGGACTCATTTGGGCCAGCGAAGTCAGGGCATTGCTCGCATCAGGTCGGGTCGAACGAACACTCGACCGCACAGGATTGGTGGATTTCTTGCGCTACCAAACTGTCCATGGGCCCAGGACCCTGATCCAAAATGTAGAAATGCTTCCCGCCGGACACATCCTGTGGGCTGACGACAACGAGGTGCGTACCGAATGCTGGTGGGATGCGGCAACTGCTGCAAAAAAACGGGTTGACGAAGGCGCACCATGGACCTATGGGGCCAGCGCCAACCGCAAAGTGCGTGAACTGCTCACGGACAGCGTTGCGCTGAGAATGCGTTCGGATGTTCCTTTTGGCGCCTTTTTATCGGGCGGCATCGATTCCAGTGCAATCGTCGCCCTGATGTCCGAAGTCGGCGACCGAAAAGTGGCCACTTTCAATGTGGCGTTTCACGAGGATGCATTTGACGAGAGCCAATACGCACGTCAAATCGCCCAACGCTACCATACTGACCACCACGAAATCCGACTCTCTGCCGATGATTTCTTGGCGTCTGTCCCAGATGCGCTGGCCGCCACCGACCACCCCAGCGGCGATGGTCCCAACACCTATGTGGTCTCACAAGCCACTAAAAAAGCCGGATTGACCGTCGCCTTGAGCGGATTGGGAGGCGACGAACTCTTCGCAGGGTATCCAGTGTTTCGACGCACCGTTGACCTCATCGGCAAACAATGGGCCATGGCATGGCCCAGGGGTCTCCGGCGCGCAGCGGGCGCCGCATACAGACTGGCCAAGCCTGGTATCAGCAGCGACAAATTTGCCAGCCTGCTCGCTGGCGACAGCTTAGACCCCGCTTCGACCTATCCAATCAGCCGGCGCGTCTTGCTCGAAAAAGACGTGCAACGGCTGTCCCGAATGGCCTCAGTCCCCGACAGTGTGGCCCAATGGTGTCGCACTCATCTGGACCATTCACCGGGCCTCGACCTTCCTGTATTGAGCCGTATCGGACTCGCAGAGATGCACACCTACATGCAGCATGTACTGCTGCGCGATACCGACCAGATGTCCATGGCCCATGCCCTTGAGGTGCGGGTGCCTTTTCTCGACCACCGCCTGGTGGAAACGGCTTTGGCCATCAGCGACCCCATTAAGTTTCCCCACACTCCAAAATCCCTGCTGACCCAGGCCTTGGGCGACCGCCTCCCGCGCTCCATCATCGACCGGCCCAAAATGGGCTTCACCCTCCCATGGGAAGTCTGGATGCGCGGTCCATTAGAAAGCATCTGCGCCACCGGGCTTCAGACCCTCGCAGAACGGGACATCTTGGACAAGTCAGCACTTGACAGCCTCTGGAACGGGTTCGAGCAAGGCCAAGTCAGCTGGTCTCGGGTCTGGACGTTGGTGGCTTTGGGCCAATGGATTGATCGCCATGACCTCCGATAAAGCAACCCGCCCCGTGGTGCTCGTCGCCATCGACTGGTACCTCCCCGCCTACCGAGCGGGCGGTCCCATTCGCAGCATCGCGAACCTGGTTGCCGCCTTGGGCGATGAAATCGACTTTCGGATCGTTTGCGGCAACCGGGACCTGGGGGAATCCAAGGAACTTCAAGTCAAAGCCAACACCTGGACAACCTTCGGCAAGTCACAAGTTCAATACCTACCCCACAACGATTGGACGGCCGCCAAGTGGGCGGACTTACTCAAGGAAGTTCAGCCCAACCGTCTCTACCTCAACAGCCTGTATAGCGGGCCTTTCAGCCGACTTCCTTGGAAGGTGGCCCGGAAAATGGGTGTCCCCACAACGCTCGCTCCACGGGGCATGCTCGGTACCGGAGCCTTGTCCATCAAACCGTTGCGAAAACGCGCTTGGTTGCAGCTTCAGCAACTCACCGGTGCTTACCAAGACATCACCTGGCACGCCAGCACAGAGCAAGAAAAGGAGGAAATCCAACGGTGGTTCCCCCGAGCGGACATCAGAGTCGCCCTGAACCTACCGGTTCCTTTTGACCCCCTCCCTGCACCCGTTAGCGATGGAACCGTGCGCCTGCTCAGCGTTGGACGCGTGCACCCCATCAAAAACTACAGCTTCGCCGTTGCGATCGCTCAACGACTCGCAACAGCAGGCCACAAGGTTCAGTACGATATAGTCGGACCCATTGAAGACAAAAACGAAGCCGAGACATTGCGCCATGCTGCTCAAGGCATTCAATTGAACCTGCTGGGGCCGACTCCTCCGGCAACCATTCGACAACATTACGGCACTGCAGACCTCGTCTTAGTGCCCAGCCTCAACGAAAACTATGGACACGCCGTAGCAGAATCCATCGCTTTCGGGAGGCCTGTTGTGGTATCCAACCAAACCGTCTGGTCGACCATGCAAACTGGCCCTTCTGTCGCTTGCCTCCCCCTCGACATCAGTGCGTGGACCCAAGCCGCTGCTAACTTGCTCTCCATGGACTCCGAGGATATCATTCGCCTGTCCAGCGAAACGTATCACCATTGTTTGCTCGACCCGCTTCATCTTGAAGCGCAACGCACCTTGTTCGCGCCATGACTGTATCTGTAATTACTGTGACGTTCAACGCCGCCGCCACGGTGGATATGGCAGTGCGCAGTGTTTTAGAGCAGTCCGGCGATTTTAGGCTGGACTATCACATCGTAGACGGAGGTTCAACAGATGGCACCCTGGATGTCCTCAAGGCACACCAAGCGGGGATTGCCCAAATCACGAGCGGCCCTGACAACGGATTGTACGACGCCATGAACCGCGGTGTGGCCCGCGCCAAAGGCGACATCATTGGCATCCTCAACGCCGATGACGCCTATGCGGACCCACAGGTCATCGCCGATGTCCTGCGCACCTTCGAGGAAACCGGCGCCGACGGGGTATATGCCGATCTGGACTACGTGGACGAAGCGACGGCGACGGCCATCACACGTCAATGGAAATCAGGAGGTCCAGGCGATTTTCGAAAAGGCTGGATGCCCCCCCACCCTACGCTGTTTGTCAAGCGGTCGTTGTATGATCAACATGGGCTGTTTAACCTGCAATTGCGCAGTGCTGCAGACTACGAATTGATGCTGCGCTTCTTCCATTTCAGGGGGGCCACACTGGCCTATCTCCCGCGCACCACGGTCAAAATGAGGGCCGGGGGACAATCAAACGCCTCACTGGGCAACCGCATCAAAGCCAACGCCGAAGACGCCAAGGCATGGAGGCTCAATGGAAGCGCCCCGCCTGTTCTCCTCCGCTTGGTCAAGCCGTTGCGGAAAATCAGACAGTTCTCGAAACGCTGACCCCTTCGCCGGGTGCAGCCTCGGTTGAATCAGCGGATGCTGTAGTTGGGGGCCTCGCGTGAAATCATCACGTCGTGAGGATGGCTCTCCTTGACGCCTGCCGAAGTGATCCTGACAAACTGCGCCTGGTGCAAAGCGGGAATGTCCTTGGCGCCCACATACCCCATACCGGCCCGGAGACCGCCAATGACCTGGTACATGACCTCTTGAACAGTGCCCTTGTAAGGAACACGCCCAGAAATGCCCTCGGGAACCAACTTCTTTAGATCATCCTCGGCATCCTGGAAATAACGGTCTTTGGAGCCTTTCTGCATCGCCTCGAGGCTGCCCATCCCACGGTAACTCTTGAAGCGGCGACCCTCGTAAATGATGGTTTCGCCCGGGCTCTCCTCCGTTCCGGCCAACATGCTGCCGATCATCACACTGTGACCGCCTCCAGCAAGCGCCTTTGAAATATCACCGGTGTAACGAATGCCTCCGTCTGCAATCAATGGAACATCTGTTCCAACCAATGCCTCTGCCACCGCCATGACCGCCCCAAGCTGCGGAACGCCGACCCCAGCAATTACCCGGGTGGTGCAAATCGATCCTGGACCGATGCCCACCTTGACGCCATCGGCACCCGCCTCAACAAGAGCTTTCGCCGCAGCACCCGTCGCAATGTTGCCACACACAATGTCCGTGTTTGGAAACGCCTGCTTGACCTTTTTGAGCATGGCGATCACGCCCGCACTGTGCCCGTGGGCCGTGTCGATGATCAAGGCGTCTACCTCCGCTCCCACCAAGGCCTCTACGCGCTCCATAGTATCTGGAGTCACTCCAACAGCCGCTGCGCATCGCAAGCGGCCATACTGGTCCTTGCACGCATTGGGGAATTCCTGAAGCTTGATGATATCGCGGTACGTAATGAGTCCCACGAGCTTGCCGTTCGCATCCACGACGGGCAACTTCTCAATCTTGTTGTCCTTGAGGATTTCTTCGGCCCGTTTTAAATCCGTGCCATTGGGTGTCGTCACGAGGTTTTCGGACGTCATGACTTGAACGATGGGACGGCTGGGATCGTGTTCAAAACGAAGGTCGCGGTTGGTCACAATGCCCTTGAGAAATCCGGCTTCGTCCACCACTGGAATGCCGCCAATGCGGTGCTCCGACATGATCTGGTGGGCATCACTCACCACGGCGTCGACGGGCAACGTGATGGGGTCCTGAATCATGCCACTCTCACTGCGCTTCACCTTGCGCACCAAAGCCGCTTGTGCCTTGATGCTCATGCTCTTATGGACAACACCGATGCCGCCCTGACGGGCCATTCCAATGGCCATATTGGCTTCGGTCACCGTGTCCATTGCAGCGGAAACCACGGGCACGTTGAGCACGATGTTCCGAGAGAATCGGCTCCGCAAATCCGCATCACGCGGCAACACCTCGCTGTATGCAGGAACGAGGAGGACATCATCGTAGGTGAGGCCTTCTTCGGTAAACTTGGGGTGGGGCAGATGAGTGGGCATGAGCAAATGGGACGCGTCCGGATATTCCGGCGAAAATAGTCGATAACCCGATGATTGCAAGGGGATTCAAGCCCCTCTTATTCAAGGTCGGCGCACGACTTGAACATGTCCCCTCCGCGTCACAACGCGCCCGGCACCATCCTGCAAACGAAGCGTGTAGGGATAGAATGCCTCGGGCAACACAGCCCCATCCTTTGTGCCATCCCAAGCGGCCTCGGGGTCTAGCGATTCCCAAATCAAATCCCCCCACCGTGAGAACACATCGATCCTGTATTCCGTCACATCGGCAAAGGCAATTGACGGCTTCCATGTGTTGTTAAATCCGTTGTAAACCAAAGCATTAGGAACCCAAACCACCGGAGGTAAAGTCAGGCAAACCTCGTTCGAAGTGGCCGCCCACCCACTGTCGCCTTGTTCGGCACGGACCCTGTAGCAGAATTCTCCAGGTGTTCCGATGAGATCCTCCAATTCGTCATTGTACGAAAAATCAAAAGGACCAAAATCTTCGACCTCTTCAAGTTGACCACCAAACTGTATGCCACGCAACAACACCTGCCGCGTACGTGGGGCCTCCCAACCTTCAAAAGGCGTCCAGGCCAAGGCATTGGACAGCCGGTCCTCGAGCACGGTGCCGTTCAAGAATATCGTTTCAGCCACAGGCGTTCCCAGCACACTGTCTCCGCACGCATTCACCACCTTCACATAGTATTTGTACTGGCCCACCTGGCCTTGGATGGAACTGTCCAGCAACTGCACAACACCCCCCAAAGAGTTGAAGCTGTTGACATATTCGAAGTCGTCATCGAAGGGCTCGTTCCGCCAGATTTCATAATCNTGCGGCTCCGAAGCTGTGGCATCCACTTCGACCCGAAGCACAGCTACGGAGTCCGTGACAATACTGGCTTCGAGCCACCTGATCCACTGGGGACCGCCAGGGTAAGAAAACAAGTTTTCTGCCGTGTTGGAAGACTGGGTCCAATTCACTCCTTCTGCATGGGCCACGATGCGGTAACGGTATAGGCTGCCAATATTGGCGCCTTGGTGTTCGAAAAAGTTGAGGTTACCGGGCACCTCAGCGAGCAACTCAGGCCCTCCCTGAACACCGCTTTGGGTCAATTCAGTGGCCCAGACCTCATAACGGTTCACGCCGCTTGGCCAATGAACCACCGGCGACCATTGCAAATCGGCCTCATCGGTGCACTCCGTCCAGTCAACGTCCAGATAAATCGACGGTGTGCACGCAGGATTCGCTGCACCCGGGTCGGGCAAACCTCCCACATAGCAGCTGTCAAATCCCGCAACATTGTAGTACTCGATGTTCTGTCCCGCCGCGCTCAACGGATTCGTCCAACTGAGCGTATTGGGGTCTTCAATGGTCGCCAGCACCGTTTCGATCGATCCCGAACAGATGTAGACGATATATCCGGCCACATCAGGAGCCAAACTGGGCTCCCAAGAAATCGTCGCCTGCCCGGAGAGCGAATCCACATCCACCGCGACGATTTGCGGGGGTGGTGGATCAATTTGGTCGGACACCTCGATGGAAGCTTGGTTGGACTGGTGGACGCAACCTGCATCTTCGGTCAGCGTCACCCGGAAGGTTACCAAGCCCTCGCACTGCGTCACCGGAAAAGACGTATTGGAATTGCCCATCAACCAAGGGGCCGATGCGATCACCGTCCACGAACCATCCGGAAGCAGCTGTTCCACCGCATAAGTGCCACTAAAACCGGCCGGTGGATTGAAGTGAAAAGGACTGTTCCAACCGAGGTCAACCGTCCCTGGTATCAATCCCGATTCCAATTCCAAAAAGATGGTGCACAGGGTGTCAGATGGGCCCGCCAGACTGCTGCCAGCGGCATCCAAGGAAGTCAAGGTGTAACAAAACCCCTGCGTCGCAGTCAACAAGGGCAGGTTGAACCCCGAAACGTCTGAAATGGGATTGCCTGGATCCAAGAACACATCCGTTGAAGGCAGCGGCGTGTAGTCAGGAGCCGGCAACATCGGATTGATCGCGTAGCTCTCCGCGCCCGTGGCATCAGACTGCCAATTCAAAGTAGCCGTTCCGTTATTGAGCACCTGAATGCAATTCCATTCCTGACCCAACCCCAATGGGGCCGCCGTCACGATTAAAATCCACAGTCCAGATATCCGTTGAATGATGGAACGCTGCATGGCTCTGCAAGATGTACGCACGCAAGAGATGAACGGTTGCCTTTCAAGGATGTTATCCGCCAACGCCTTTGAATTTCCTGCAAACGTTACGCCAACCCCTCCCAAAAGAACCCCTGGGCCATATCGCGCGTCTTAAAAGCCTTGAAATCTTGGACGATGCGCTCAACCAATTCGCCAGCGCCTGGAAGGTCATCCAACAAGGCACTCACCTGTCCAATTTCGAGCTCTCCTTCGAGCAAATCGCCCTCTCGCATCCCTTTCTTGGCGCGCCCTCTTCCCAACAAGGCACGCAAGGCCTGTACATCAGCTCCTTCCTCCTCAGCCTGGGAGACTTGATCGAAAAAGCTGCCATCAGGACCCCGAAGGAGCCTCACAGGGGTAACGTCTTTGAGCATGAGTCGGGTCTCACCCGCTTGGGCATCCGCAATCCGCTGTTTGAATGCCGCATGCGCTGGGTTTTCACGCGTCATCACAAAACGGCTGCCCATCTGAACCCCGCTGGCCCCCAGCGCAAGGGCTGCGAGCATCGATCTCGCGTCGTGCAATCCCCCTGCAGCAATCACGGGCACCGATACCGCGTCCACCACTTCTGGCACCAAGCACATGGTCGTGGTCTCCTCCCTGCCGTTGTGGCCTCCAGCCTCAAACCCTTCTGCCACGACAGCGTCCACGCCAGCGTCTTCCGCCTTTTGAGCAAAAGCCGCACTCGATACCACATGAATCACGGTGGCCCCCGTGTCTTTGAGATAGGACGTCCACTTCTTGGGCGAACCTGCGCTCGTAAAGACCACAGGCACCTGCTCCTCTCTGATGGTTTCCATGTGCGCCTCCACGTCCGGATAAAGCAGTGGGACGTTGACCGCAAAAGGGCCCTTCCACACTGATTTCAGCTGGTTAATCTCGGCCCTTAGCTCCTCGGGGTACATCGATCCAGCACCCAATGTCCCCAACCCGCCGGACTTGCCAACCGCGGCGACCAACTCCCACCCCGTGCACCACACCATGCCAGCTTGCACTATGGGATGCCGGACCCCAAGCAAGCGACAGAGCGCATTCGGAGAGGAGTTGTGCTTTTTCATGATGCAAAATGGCACGTTTCGTGAAACCCTGAGGCTGTAGTCCTCGTATACCCTCCCGTGTCGCCTTTCAACTTATCCACACGTAGGAACTCACTGATGCCCCGAAATAGCACTGATTATACCGGTTTCAAAGCACATTTTTGCTTCATGACACGAGCGATGGCCACATTCACCCTGCTTACAGCTTTTTTGCTGTGCAGCCCATGTGCCCTGCTTGCGCAAGGAAATTGGGACGTGGGTTTCGCTGCCGGTGTGTCGAACTACATGGGCGATATCGGTGATGGTGCAGGCACGGCGCGGCCCTTCATCTGGGACTTACAGGAATTGCGTTCACGTCCTGCTCTTGGGGTGTTCGCCCGACGCAAATTGGACCAGAATGGCCTGTGGCATCTGAGGTTTGACCTCAGTCAAATCAACATTTCCGGGAACGACAAGGACACCAAAAACCCAGCACGCCGCGCTCGGAATTTGCATTTCCGCAATCAGATGACCGAAGGGTCCATCAGACTGGAGCGCGACCTGATGCAAAAACCATTGGTTTGGGCAAGACAGCGGAGGGCCATGCTCACCATTCGAGGGTTCGTTGGCTTGGCCAGGGTCAACCACAATCCAGAATCCAGGGTCGATGCCAACAATCTGGTGCGCGACCAGCTCATTGAATCCGGCATCACCAGCGATGGTCAATGGCACAGCTTGCCCGAGTTGATGACCGGTGGCGTGGACTACAGCGATGAATTGAGCATTACTACGATTCCATTTGGTCTGAGCGCGGTCATCACCGGCCAGAAAAGAGGAGGAGCGGCTGACTTCTATGTCGGTATCGAGATCGGCTTCCGGATGACAGACACCGATTACCTCGATGATGTCACCGGATTCTACGCCGACCCGTCAGAGATGTCGCAGTTGGGCGCCGCACTGTCTTCGCAGTCCAACCTCGTGGACCTGGAACTTGCAGGTCCTGGAGCAGGAAGCCTCACTGCGCACAGCTACATCGGCGATGAGATCCCTGTCATACGGGGCAATCCGGCCAACGACGATGCGTATGGAACCTTGATGATCACCTATGGCAAGGTTTTGAACGGGCGGAGCCAAAGCTTCAACCGCAACCGCAAATCGTACGGCAACAGAAGCCGGGGCGGACTCTTCAAGAAGTCTACCCGCATGAAGTTCTGATTCGTAGGTAGAAATAGATATTTAGTCGAATAAATTATATAATTCGTCGTATCTTTGTGTCCAACCATGTGTTTGACACGCCCTCTTCTTCTCGCATTCGTGGTGGCGGCACTCTTCGTGCCTGCCGATGTCGATGCCCAAGGCCGCAACAGCACAAGCTGGAACGTGGAACTGGGGACATCTACACACGTAGCCGGTTACTGCGGTGACATAGGACACAAAGGATCATATGGCGTCTTTAGCGATACCCAATGGAACCTGGTTCAAATGGGCGGCGGACTGGGGGCAAGGCTCCAACAAAGTGGAAAGCGGCTTGGCTTGAACCTTGACGTTCGGCGTATCCGCATCCAAGGGGCTGACAGCATGTCCAACAAAGCAGTAGCCTTTGTTCGGAACCTTCACTTCAAGAATGAAATGACGGAGTGGGCCCTGAGTGCGGATTACCCCCTCCTTCGACTCAGTGGCCAGATGGGGAGTTTGACCATGGTACACAGCCTTCGAGCACATGCTGGGATTGCCCTGCTGCATCATGCCCCCCAGGCACAAGTCGATCGCGACAACGCCTGCTATGACCTGCTCATCGAAATGGGATACACCACTCCTGGAGAATGGCACGACCTGAGGAGCATGCGCACCGAAGGCGACACCTACGCAGAATACGTGGCCACCCTGCCCATGGGGCTGTCCTGGACGGTGTCGATCGACAATGGCTCAGGACGACCTTGGCACATTACGTTGAACGGATTGTGGCGCTGGACTTGGACCGATCGATTGGACGACATCCGGGACCAATACGCCAACCCTTGGGACATGACACCCCTCGGCCTTGCGTTGACGAGTCAATCCAACCTCGCGGACATGCCCCCTTGTGCAGAGGCCCCGAGCCTATCTACGTTTCAATTCCAGCAAGGCCTAGACCTTGAGCGGCAACCCATTCGTGGAAATGTCAACACGCGTGACATGTACTTCACCATAGGCTTCAAAGTCGCGCGTTCATTGACAACTGTGCGCGTAGAAACCTTCCACAAAAAGCGCTTTAGGGGACCCCGGGTCGTCAACAAACGATAAAGGAAGTCAAGCAATACACTTGAATACTTCGTGGCACCGCGTCAAACGCTAAATTCGGCGTCCAATTCGCAACAATGAGCCCACGCTGTTTCCCTGGAGTCCATCGACTGGTCCTTGCCCTAACTGTTGTTGCCTGCGCATCCGCAGGAAACGTTCAAGCCCAAACCGTCTTGAACATTGCCGGTGAGGCCGTGTCCGCAGAAGACTTCTCGCACATTTTTAAGAAGAACAACCGCGACAGTGTCATCACGGCAGAGAGCCTCGATGAATACATGGAGCTGTTCATCGATTTCAAATTGAAGGTCAAGGCGGCGGAAGACCTTGGTATGGACACCGCCTCTTCCTTCGTGAACGAACTGGCCGGATACCGCAAACAACTTGCCCGCCCGTATTTGGTCGACAACGAACTCCTGGACGCCCTCGTCGCCGAGGCCTATGACCGCACCCTTCAAGAAGTTCGCGCCTCCCACTTGCTCATCAAGGTGAGCGCAGACGCCAGTCCTGCAGACACTGCCGTGTCATGGGGAAAGGCCATGGCACTGAAAGAGCGCATCATGAGCGGAGAGGATTTTGCAAGCATCGCCCGTTCACGGGGCGGTAGCGAAGACCCCAGCGTCAAAGACAATGGGGGTGACCTTGGATGGTTCAGCGCTTTCATGATGCTCTACGCTTTTGAAGACGCCTGCTTCAAAGCCAATGAGGGCGACATCATCGGCCCAGTGCGCACCCGCTATGGCTATCACATCATCAAGGTCACCGGCAAGCGTGAAGCCCGAGGCGAAATGCTCTGTGCGCACATCATGATCCGCCCCGACGCGGACAAAGGAGGCCCCGAAGAGGCCAAGACCAAAATCGACGCGCTGGCTACAGAACTTGCCTCAGGTGCAGATTTTGCGGAACTGGCACGCCAACACAGCGCCGACCAAAGCTCCCGCACCAAGGGCGGAGAGCTGCCGTGGTTTGGCACAGGGCGCATGGTCGAGTCCTTTGAAGAAGCAGCTTTTGGCCTCGCCGCCAATGGTGACATTTCCGCTCCCGTTCAAACCCAATACGGGTGGCACATCATCAAAAGACTCGATTACAAAAAGCCCCCTTCATTCGCTGATTCCAAGCGCGAATTGGAAAAGAAGTTGCAGCGGGACAGCCGTTCCGAACAAGTGCGCAAAAGCTTCATTGAGAAACGCAAGCAGGAGTACGGGTACGCCATCGATGAGAAGCGTTTGAGCCAAGTGATCGAGGCCACAGTCGTGGACAGTGCGCTCCAAGCATTGACCGTCAAGAAGGGACTCGCTAAAAAAGCCATCCTCACCGTGGGCGACAACAAAGTGCCCGTTTCCGATTTTGTGGCGTTCATCAATGCCAAGCGCAGCCGGATCGATGTCACCGGACAGTCTGCTGAACAGCTCATGCGCGAAGCACTCGCCACATTTGGGAACGACCAAGTCATTGCCTACGAGGACGCCCGCTTGGAAGCCAAGCACAACGACTTCCGTTTGCTCATGGAAGAGTACCACGATGGCATCCTGCTGTTTGAACTCACCGACCGCAAAGTGTGGAGCCGCGCCGTGAAAGACAGCACCGGCCTGCAAGCTTTCTGGGAGGAGCATCAGGCAGAGTACCATTGGAAGACCCGTTTGAATGCCATCATTTACCGGTGCACCGATGCGGAGGCGGCAGAGCGGATCACGGCCATCGCCAACAGCGGTGGAGATGTGGAAACCGAACGCCGTGAAATGGTGTCCGAAAACCCCTTGAGCATCACCATCGAAGAGAGCCGATTGGAGGTGGGGATGAACCCTGTCATCGACGCGGCCTTTGAAGCATTGGGAACGACTGGAATCACCACTCCAGAAGAAGTGGACGGCCAGTTGCGGTTCGTAGAAATCCGCGAAGTCACGGAGCCCGCTCCGAAGACCCTCGACGAAGCGCGCGGAAAGGTGATCGCCGACTTCCAAGACCACCTCGAAAAGACATGGATTGCCGAGCTCCGGGCACGGTACAGTCATGTGGTCAACCGCGAGGCCTTGCACGCCATCCGTTGATGCGACAGGTCTCAGCGACAGCCGCGAGTGCCACCTGCTTCTGCGGATGGTACTGTGCTTTGATGCTGCTGGGCGGATGTAAGCCTCCAGCACCTGAAACGACACCCGATACGGTTGTCGCAAGCGCATACGGCCATTCGCTGAAGGCTTCTGAACTCATCGATGGTCTCCCTGCGGGACTCACCCCTTCCGACAGCGCCGCATTGGCAGCCCGTGCGGTTTCAGAATGGCTCGAGCGACAGGCCATTGTCCACTTGGCGGAAACCGAACTGCCTGCAGAAGAACGTGACTTTGAGCGCACGGTTCAGCGATATCGGGAGTCTCTCTTTATCCATGCCTACGAAGACCGCTACCTCCGCGACCACTTGGATACATCGCTCACCACCGATGAGCTCCAAGATTTTTTAGACACTCAGCCCGATCTATTTAGGCTGGATGCGCCCCTCTTTCGCGCCCGCTGGATGGTCTTTGCAGACGATCAACCTTTCCCCCGCGATGTGCGTGACCTTTCGAAGCAGCTGGCTTCGAAGGACGCCGAAAAGCTGTCCGCCTTGGCCAGCCGATGCACCGATGCCGGCATTCCTTTTGACCTGGAGGCCAGCAGATGGTGGACCTGGTCAGAACTCGGCGAGTATGTCCCGCTCGAGTCAAAACGCGCTTCCCGACAGCAGAACAGCCGTTGGGTCTCCAAAATCGAATGGAAGGCAGACACCGCCTTAGGAAGGCCCTTTGATCAGCGTGCACTGCTCCTGGTTACGGAAAGGCTGCCCATAGGCGCCGTGAGCCCTTTGGAAAGGGTGGCAGACCGCATCGCAGAACTGCTGCTACACCGCCGCCGCAACCTTACCTTGGAGGCCATGCGCCAGCAAGCCGTCCAAACCGCCTGGGCCGAAGAGGCCCTCAGCAGCGGCGACAACGGCGCATCCACCCCGGCCCCTGCTGCCACTACCGACCGCAACGACACCCCATGACCGCGCGCACCGCCTCCTTTGCATCCATGGCCTTCGCTGGCCTGTTTTGTTTGATCACTTTCGGTGTCCAGGCCCAAGAGGAGCGCGAGCTGCAAAAGCTGGAGCAAATCATTGCGGTGGTCGGCAACGAGATCATCCTGCAAAGCGATGTGGATGCCCAACTGTTCCAAATGGAAGCTTCGGGCATGCCGGTCACCGACGTCTGCCCTGTGGTGGACCAGTTGATGCTGCAAAAGCTCCTGTTGCACCAAGCCCGCTTGGATTCCATCATGGTAGACGACGGAGAGGTGGCTTCCCAAATCGACCGTCGACTGGAATACTACGTGCGCATGTTTGGGTCCATCGAGGCTTTTGAAGCGGAATACGGCAAAACGGTGGCCGCTTGGAAGGCAGAGTTCAGAGAACCCATGCGCGAGCAAATCATGGCCGACCGCATGCAAGGCGAAATTGAAGGGCAGGTGCGCGCCACCCCCCGGGACATTGCCGACCATTTTGCCTCCATTCCCGCCGACAGCCTCCCCTTGATTCCCGAGGAGATCCGATACAGCCAACTGCTCATTGAACCGACACTCTCGGAAGCCCAAAAGCTCGAGACCCGCGTTGAACTCGACAGCATTCGCAGTGAAGTCGTCGCAGGGCGCCTCAGCTTGACCCTGGCCGCCATGCGCCACAGTGAAGACCCAGGCTCCAAATACAAGGGCGGCTGCTACCAAGACATTCGCCGTGGCGCTTTTGTCCCTGAACTGGAAGCACAGGTGTTCGCCACCCCCGAAGGCGCTTTTAGCCCCGTCTTCGAAAGCGATTTCGGCTTTCATTTCGTGAAGACGACCAACATCCGTGGCGAGGTGTTCTCCATGTGTCACGTCTTGATGAATCCCGCCGTTCCGGATGCCGCACTCGAAGCCGCTGCCACCCTTGCGGACAGCATTTCTACCCTGCTCTCAGCCGACTCGCTCACCTTCGTCCAAGCTGTAGAGCGGTTCTCAACAGACGAGGAGACCAAGAACCAAGGTGGGCGCGTCACCAACCCCCGCTCTGGTGGATTGTTCCACGGTGTGGACGAGCTAGACCGCACCGATTTCTTCCTCATCAACGAGCTGCGGCCCGGTGAGCATTCTGCCGCTACTGCCGTTCAAGGCGAAGAGCAGCAGGCCTACGCCATCTATCACCTCGACGAACGCAAACCCGCCCACGCCGCCAATCCACTGCAGGATTACGAGCTCTTTCAAATGCAGGTGGAAGCCGATTTGCGTCAGGAGAAGCTGGACATATGGGTCCGCCGCCGTTTGGCAGAAACCTATGTGCGGCTCACCCCCGACTACGCTGGCTGCGATTTCGACCGCAAGTGGTTGGGAGAAACCGCTTCGGGGGCACAGTAAATCCCGCAGAACTGCCCGAACTTAGTGGGCATGCGCAAGTGGGGCGAATTCACGGACTTTTACTCTTCGGAGCACCACGCCCGAAACGTGGGCAAGATGTTTCGCGATCCAGAGAATGCCTTGCTGCCCAACTGGAAGCACTTGCCCGTTGGATATCACGGACGCTCGAGCAGCATCATCGCCAGCGGCGAACCCGTTTACCGCCCCTCTGGACAGCGCAAAGAAGCCGATGGCACCATCACCTTTGGTCCCACCCGCAAGCTGGATTTCGAGCTAGAAGTCGGCGTGGTCATCTCCCGCGATTCCGAGCGTGGCAGGCCCATTTCCATGGCCGAGGCCGACAGCTACATCGAAGGTCTCGTTCTGGTCAACGACTGGTCGGCCCGAGACATCCAAGCTTGGGAGTACGTTCCCCT
>JGI20156J14371_10001548_pt1 | contig 18847 bp, 26 predicted proteins | sample COG_06_FD_14371 | JGI IMG/M metagenome (IMG submission 14371)
CATGCGGAAGGATATCCTGCTGCTGAAATGAAGCACGGGCCAATTGCGCTTATTGATGACGATATGCCGATTGTTGTTATTGCAACAAAAAAAGGAAATTACGAAAAGGTGGTAAGCAACATACAAGAAGTAAAAGCAAGAGGTGGTAGGCTTATAGCAATTGTAACTGAGGGCGATAAAACGGTTAAGGAACTAGCTGATTACTGCATAGAAATTCCGAATTGTTTTGAAGAGTTAACTCCACTTCTTTCTAATATTCCTTTGCAATTACTATCTTATCATATTGCACTTTTAAGAGGATGTAATGTTGATCAACCAAGAAATTTAGCCAAATCGGTTACTGTTGAGTGATTTGGTCTCACCCAATTTGGATGAGACTTCTTATTTAGTATTTTCTTATATTTTATTGAATTAATATCATTAATCACTTTATCATTTTGTCCATTTAGTACTTTAAACACATACTTTTCTTTATTTATTCTTGTGTCTTTTATGATTTTTAATTTAAAGGTAATAACCAATTTGTGTGTGTTAGAAACATTATCCCAATAAACATTAATCTTATTTACAAATTGAGTGATAAATTTCCTTTTCACTTTAAATGTTTTGAAGTTCTTTATTTGATTATAGTGTTTATCAAAATCTTCCAACCAATCATACCAAATAATTCCATTAGAAGTAATTTCAATATCATTTTTCTTTTCTAAAACTTTAGTGTTACAGAATTCTATTTCTTCATTTACACTTTTCTCTAAACTTTCATATTCATATTCTGTTAGTTTTAATGTAAGTTTTTGTCTAAATAATTCAATCTTATTTTTTTCTAACTGTTCAATCTTATTAAGGTAGTTAGATATTGATTTATTATAGGATTTTATTTGATTTAAAGGTTGTTCTCTATCTTTTAATCTATTAGGTAATACTGAATTTTTAAATTGTTCTTTAATAATATAACTATTCTTAAATGTATCTAAAAGTTCATTCCAAATTAAATCTTCAACTACATCTATATCTATTTGTTTAGTATAACCTTTCCCACATTTAGGATATCTGTCATCAATATATTTCCAATTCTTTTCTGAAAAATTACATCTATATACTTTTTTACTTTCTGATTTATTTCTATTAATTTTCATCGTATTCCCACAATTCCCACAATACATCAAATCTTTAAGTAAATATTGATATTTTACTGATTTATTGGAATTACTTTTGGAAACCAAATTTTTCATTTTTATTGAAACTTCATTAAATAATTTATCATTAATGATTTTAGGAAAGTCAATTTTAGATGTAATAATCTTATTCTTTTCAATACATTCTTCTTTAGATAAATGTTTATCTGTTTTAGTTTGAACTATATGTTCTCCAATATACTTTCTACTTCGTAATAAATTTCTAATCGTTCCTTCATTCCAAACTGTCTTATTAGTTTTTGGTGGTAAAACATTTTCTTTTTTTAGATATATAATTAAATCTTTTACTGAACTTCCATTATTAAATAGGTTAAATATTTTTCTTACATATTTAGATTGGTATTTATCTATTACAATATGTCCACTATAATCACCTTTCTTATATCCAAATGGATAACTTCCACCATTCCACTTTCCTTTTTTCATATTTTCAACCTTACCTAAAGTTGATTTCTGAAATCTTTTATGATTTTCATATTCATCAAATACAGTTAAGATTTTTAACATCAATCCATTTTCTAATTCTTCAAAGTTCTGTTTAGTTGTATTAATGTAAAAATTACAATTATTCTGAGATAATGTTTTCATTATAATAGTAGATAATTCAACACTTCTACTTAATCTACTACTATCAAATATCCAAAAATGTTTAATTATATCTTTATCAATTTTATTAAGTATAACACCTAATAATGGACGATTTGTTATTGAATTACTATTATAATCATCTCCACTTTTCCCTTCTTCTCTAATTATAATAATATACTTATAAGGAATATTTGATTTCTTAAAATATTCTATTCCTTTTTGTTGTTGTGTATCTAAACTACTTCCATCAATTTGACTTACTGTTGATACTCTACAATATACAATTACACTATTCTTAAATTGATTATCTGTAATATCACTATTTACATAATCATTAATACTTCTTATTACTTTAATTTTATTTTCCATTTTTATCTTCATTTCTAAAATTACACACACTATCTACAATATCCACATTATCTGTTAATGATTATATTCTTCATCTTTATAAGATGATATTTTAAATTCTACACACACTTGTGTTATTAAGTATTTAGTAAAGTTTTTTATTCTTTTATCAGTTTCATTCTTTAAATTATATTTCTTTTTATTTTCGATAAACTGATTTGATATGGATTCAATTAATTGTTCTTCCAAATGATGTAAATGGGTATAAAATTCATCTTCCATACCGTCAAGAATTGAAGAATATTCCCAAATTTCTTTACTAACTACATTTAACATTTTTTTTCTTTTCCAGTTTTTCATTTTTATATATGTTTTAATTAGTAATAATATTATTACATATATAATATACGATTAATCTATATCTATCCGAAATGTATTTTAAAATTAGTATAGAAAAAAATATCTATTACAAAGAATGTGTTTTCCCAAATGTTCCTATTTATTTTTACAAATTATTAATCAAAAATTTAGAAAATGTCAGGAAAACAAAAAGTAGAACATCAAAGGTTTACAACACTCATCAATCCGTTATTACTATCCAACATTAAGTTAGTTAGTTATTTCACTAATAAAAAGTTGTATGAAGTAATTAATGATTCACTCCAATTATATATTGAAGATTTTGAAATAAAATATAATACCAAAATGGATTCAATATTATCTTTACAAAATTCATTTAATACTAAAATGGAAAAGGAAGAAAAGAAGTAAATTACTAAAAATTCAAAAAAAGAAGAGATATGAAAATATCTCTTTTTTTGTCCTTAATAGTATATGGTAATGTGTGTTTAAATATGATTTATATTGTGTTTAATCGATTAATTATAATAGGATATATATTTATATGATTTTGGATAAGTATTGTTTAAATCAAATATTTTTAAATTGTTAATTGTTTGAAATTTGAAACCCAATCTTTAACTTCATTTACATTAAAACGAACATTCTTTCCTATCTTATAATATCCAATTTTATTGTGTTTAATTAGGTTATCAATTTTACCAACACTAAAACCTAAATAGTTACTTAATTCTTTTTTGTTTAATAATTCTTTTGTCATATTTTATATGTTTATGTTTTTATCATCTAATAATTTTATCCAATCTTTTAAATCTTTTTTATCTCTCTTATCTACATACTGATTCTGTATACCAAAATCAACCCATTTTTTAACTTCCTTTCTATCATATACTTTCTTAAATGATTTATCTAATACTCTTTCTTTCATCTTTTCCATTTTTCCTATTTTAACACATTATTATACCTACTCACAGTGATACATACTATAATGAATTAAAAGAATTAAAGAACTCCAATGTCTTATGTGGTTACTGATAAAATCTTTCATATCTTTATGTTGGACCTTAATGATATCTTATTAGTGTAGTAGTAGTCTACCCCAATATAAAGATATGACCACTATCTAACATAACCACATAATATCAATAAGATATTTAATGTTTGTGAACATAAGTTATCGTATATCTGTATATAAGGATGATACTACAAAAAGATTATACTTTATCTAAAAATACAATCAACATAAATAATATTAAAACATATTTTGTCATAACAATCGGTTATGGATCGGTTTTCCACATACTATAATTCAGTTAATATACTATAGTTTACATTCACTTACATTTATTATATTTTACTATTCTTTCTTACAATATTCTTACATATCACTTTTTAAAATTATCTTCATTTACTCTAACAACACACACATATAATAGTTTAAAATAATACACATAAACACAATTAACTTTACATATACTATCTTCTATATTAATTTATATATTTGTTTCATAAATTGTATAGAAATGAAGAAGTTAGATTATTTAGATAAATTAGATTATGAGAAGTTACCTCAATCATATAAAGATACCAAATCACAATTCCACATTGTAAGTAGAGAATTAATTAAATTAGATAAGAAAAAAGATAAGTTAAAATTAGAACTGAAGTCAATTACAGTCAATAGAAAGTCAATTAAGAAACAACATACTAAACTATATAAAGAATTAGAATTTATCAATAAATCATACTTACCCAAATGTTATGTAGTAATTGATAATAAGAATAGTGGTCAATTTTTAAATTTAATAATTAAACACCAATCTAATATTACAATGTATTTAGGAAGTAAAGAATTTGTTATTGAATCTTTAAAACCATTTATTAATAACCTCAATAACTACAATTTCAAATCTAAAATTAATGATTTTATGGAAATTAAAATAAGTGAATTAATTACTATAAACGATCCAAATTGGTTTTTTAAAAATCAACCCAAATTTAAAGATATACTTATAACATTAAATACTATTAATGATGATACTATTGAAGATGATAATACAATGACATTCGGAGAAATGTTAAAAAAATATACTTAAACTATACTTCTTCAACATCAGTTTCATCTTCCCATTCTAATTCTAATTCTTCACAAAACTCATTTACGATTTTTTCTTCTTCTTTATCTACTTCATCTCCCAACCATAAAAAACCTTTTTCAATACTATCATTAAGTGTTCTATCATATCCCAAATATCGATAAGACCAATCTCCACCTTTACAATCTTCTCCAAAATGATTAGAAGTAAAAACAACAACAATTATTTTTCCGTTATTTAATTCAACACCACAATATTTGTGTTCGTCCCAATAATCATCTTCAACATAATTATCTTCTACACTTCCAATATTTCTATATTTAATGACCTTTAATTCCATTTAGTAATTCTTTTCACAATTGATTTCAGTACCGTCATAATCCCAACACATTTCAGAATATATTGTATCTCTTTTTATAATTTTTTTATGTTTTGGTATACCACCCAACCAATAAGATTTTTCGTATTGTTCATCACCATTATACTTCCCATCATACATAAGTTGTCCATCCTCATACCATACTTTCATATATTTTTTAAAAGTTCTTATCCCATTTTCATATTCTAATTCAGAACTAATTTGTCCACTTTCATACCAATCTTTATGTATTCCTTCTTTTTTACCATTGATATATTTTCCATTTTCACCAAATTCACAATACATAATACCATTTAGAGGTTTCATATCAGATTTCAAATACCTTAATGTATCTGTTGGTGAAGTTGTTTCATCAATGTGATATCTTATTTCACTATCCGAACAACTGAATAGAATTACACTGATTAATAAGATTAATATTTGTTTCATAGATTATTTAATTTTCTCACCATCTTTATATTCTGTTGTAAATCGTATTTGACCGTTTTCATAGTATCTTTTAATCCCATTATACTCACCATCTTTAAAATTAGTTGTCCAACTTAAATCTCCATTTTCTTCCCAATTTTTATGTTCACCGTCTTCTTCTCCATTTATATAATTTCCTTCTAAAGATAATTGACCATTTTCATACCAACGTTTTACTAATCCATTTTTTTTCCCATTTTCAATAAAAAATTCCATTTGTAATTGACCATTATCATAGTAAAATTTTTGTAATCCATCATACTTACCATTTTTATAATTACTTTCAGATTTTAACTGACTGTTATCAAAATAGATTTTTTGAGATGTTATGATATTATCTTTAATAATTGATATACTTTTTATATTACCATTTTCATCATAACTTTTATATAATCCGTCTATTTTACTATTTTTATAATTACTTTCAGATTTTAATTGACCATTTTCATACCAACTTTTTACTACTCCATTTGACTTACCATTTATTACATTCTGTGAGAATTGTAATTGACCATTATCATACCATTGTTTATGTTCCCCATCTCTTTTTCCCTTTATAAATTTTCCATTTTCCCCAAATTCACAATATACTATACCGTTTAAAGGAGTTGTATCTAATTTTAAATATGTTAAGGTATCTATAGAAGAATAAAATACTTCATCATTCAGATATCTTTTATCTCCATTTGAACAACTAAATAGAATTACACTTAATAATAGGATTAATATTTGTTTCATACATCAAAGATATTAAATCATAATAGATTTAATACATTATTCTGATATACACTTCTAACACTACTACCATACCATATTTTATTTTCCTTACTTTTTATTCCTTTCTCATTCAGATAATCACTAATCTTAAAATAACTCAATCCATTTTCTCTTAATTGTTTTATTATTTCCAATGTTTCGTATTCTGTATTATTCTTAATTAACTTTTTCCCTTTTCGTTTCATTCCAAAACAAATCTTCCCATTATAAACTTCCAATACTGATTTCTTATATTGTTTGACATCTGATATCCGTTGACTTAAAACATTTACTTCAAATTCATTAATACTTCCTAAAATATTAAACATCAATTTACCAACTATATCATTACTATTAAAGTTTTCTTTCAAACTAATAAATTTCACATTCTTCTTATCTAACAATTCTATAAATTGAATTACATCTTTCAACTTTCTACCTAATCTACTTAAACTATAAACTATTACACAATCAATTTTTTCACTTTTAATTTTAGAAATTAATTCATTCAAACCATTTCTATTACTAATCAATCCACTAATACCATTATCTTCATATATCTCAACTAAATCAAAATCACTTCTATTACAATATTCATTAATTGACTGTATCTGATTATTAATACTATTCTCTTTTATCTTTTGTAATTCTGTACTAACTCTAATATATCCTAATACTTTTTTCATTTTTTCACTATTTAATTAGACAATAACCAACGTCAGTGTCTAAAAATAATGAACACTTTACCAATATCCACACATTCCCATAAAGACATAAAAAAACCTCACTTCAATTAAGGAGTGAGGTTAGTTGTTAGTTTAATAAATAATTAAAAAATCTCTTTGGAGTTCATAATTATAACAAACAACATAAAAATTATAGTTACTGTCATTGTGTTTTTGGTATACTTAATTGTTTTCTCTGAATTTTTAGAAATTAAATACGTTATTAATCCCACTAAAATAGTAATTGATGACCAAATTAAATAGGTTATAAATAGATTGGATATTAGTTGTACTAAATCAAAATTTTCAATCTTTTTTAAATATTGAGGAACATATGAAAGATATCCTAAAATGATAAATATTATGATGTGATATTTTAATTTTTGAAACATATAATTAATTTAAATTTAAGAAATTAGTATTTCCTCTTAATATCCATAATGGACCAATAACTAAGGTATAGGATTTTAAGAATGGATATAGTATAGATGTTGTAAATTCACTTACAGAGATATATTCAGTAAAAATTATTTGATATAAAACACTAAAGATAACTAACCGACCAAAACCTAATAAAATTCTTTTGAATAAGGAATGAGTTGGTTGAAAATCATTTTTTATCGGTAATAAATAAATAATTATCACTCCTAATATTAATAATATAAAACCTAATATAAATCCTTCTTTTCCACTTCTTCCTTTTTTAATAGAAATATTTTTAGAAGATAAACCACAGAATATACCAATAGGTAAATAAATAACTAATATTAATAATAATGTAGACATAATTCAAAATAACTAATAAATTTTATAATAAACTTAACATTTCCCAATTATTATTATTTGTCTTATTTAGATGTTTAACTATATAAGAACTATATCCTAAATTACTATCATACTGTTCAATTTTCAAACTCCCAATATTTTTCCAATAATTAAATATTACACTTTCACATTTATAATAATCAGTATCACAATACATTAATAGATGATTGTGTAAACCATTAAAATTATTATCATATTCACTAACAACAATCCCATCACAAAATATTTCTTTACTATTTAAATGTTTTTTTAATCTACCAATCCATTTTCTCCAAACACTATCATTTTTAATTCTATACTTATATGTTAAATCTAATTTTACATTATAATCTTTACCATATTGATTAATTGAATAATCTTTAACAAAACTTTCCATTTCTCTCATATTAATAATGATTTATACTTTCTTTCCAATTATATATTGTTTTAAATATTTCAATATCTTTTTCTAATTCAGTTCCACTAAAAAATTGATTCTTCCATTCAACTTTAGATATTTCTCTCCAATTACATTTTATTCTACTCAATATTAATTTATATTTCTTTTCATCAAATTGATAATTAAAATTTCCCCAACTTTCAATACTTTCTAAATTCTTTAAATCATATTTATCTTTATAATCATATCTCAAATCAGATAATTCTTCATTTAATACATTTCTTTTACTACAAATCAATACTTCCCAACTAAACTTATTTAATTTGATTTGATAACTACAATTTCTATTATTCAACCCCAATTCATTTACTTTATTTTGTACTTCATATTCCATAGTACTGACATTTCTACCAAAAAATTCTTTATTAAGAAGTCTACTTTTAATATTATTATTTAATCTAAACATTTTATTTATTCTTTAATTTAATCAATCTATAATATTCCTTGTAGTTTTTCCAATTCAAATCATTATAAATTTCCCCACATAATTTAATTTCATTTTCTAATTCTTTTAATCTTTTTAATTCTAATTCATTCATTTTTTTATTTTTTTAATTATTAATTTTTACAAATCTAATTTTATAAATATTTGATTATTAATATATTATATTTCTTTTTTTATAATTTTTATATAATAATATTTAAAATAATATTTAAATTATTTGAGTTGTAGTTATAATAAATAGGTGTTTAAAATAGAAACCTTCATTTTTATCTATACTATTTTATGATTTTTGGTCAGTATAGAAAATATTGTAGTTTTGATAAAATTTAAAATCATGGACTTATATTCAATAAAGGGAGATAGATTAAATTCAGTAGAATTAAAATCTTTCAAAAAGGAAAGAGATATTCAAGATATAGTTGAGAAGAATACTGAAACATTATTTGATGTTGATTTTGTGAGTTCAGAATTTAAAATAGGAGAATTTAGAATAGATACATTATGTTTTGATAATGAAACTAATTCATTTGTAATTATTGAATATAAGAAAGGTAGTAGTTATTCAGTAATAGATCAAGGATACTCTTATCTATCAAAAATGTTAAATAATAAAGACAGTTTTATTTTAGAATATTGTAGAAAAAAGAAAGTATCAGTAGATATAAAAGTTGATTGGTCACAATCTAGAATAATTTTTGTTTCACCCTCATTTAATTCATATCAAAAGAATAGTGTGAATTTTAAAGATATGAATAAGTTTGAGTTATGGGAAATAAAAAGATTTGATAATGATACTATTGTTTTAAATCAACATCAATCTAAATCAAATGAGAGTATTGAGAAAGTAGTAGGTAATAGTGATAGTATTATTAATAAAGTTAATAAGGAGATAAAAGTATACCAAGAAGAAGATCATACTTCTAAAATTAGTAAAGAACTCTTAGAAAATTGGGAACAGTTTAAGGATTTAATAAATGAATTAGGGGAACTTGAAGTGGTACCTAAAGGACCTTATATGAGTATAATGTATGGAAGTAAAACTTTATGTTATTGTATTTTCAAAACAACACATATTCAGGTAGAAATGGTAAGAGGAACATTAAAAACAGATGGAACCAAATCAAAAAACTTTTTTAATATAGATGATCCTAAAAAAATATCAAAACCATATTCTTGGACTTGGAAAAATGGAACTAAAGGAAATATTTATAAAATTAGATTTGATATTAAATTAGATTTAGATTATTTGATATTTTTAGTTAAACAGAAATATAATTCTCTAAATAGTTAATAAAAACTATCTATCTTATAATACTACATTAGTAAGAGTGATATTTTAGTGATTATATTCGATTTAATCAACTATTACTAAAAGAATAGGGGATATGTCGATTAGTAAATCAATACGTTAAAATCGAATAATTTTTGGGATAAATTTATTCTATCTATAGTCGATTAATAATATATTTTTCTACGTCTTTTTCATCGTACCTTACTTCTATCAATTTAACCTTGTTTTTCTTAAGTAAAAGTCTTTTTAATTCATCTCTTTTCTGTCCTCTCTCAAAATTACTTTTTCCTCCAAAATGTTCAATTACCTCATAATGTTGTCTCCCATTATATTCAATGACAGTAGTATATTTTGGTAGATAGAAATCACACCTTAAGTGTAATTTCATTTTTAACCATTCAAACTTTTTTTGTTCTTCAAATTCTATTTTTCTTTGGATTAATATATTTCTAATTAATCTTTCACCATGACTGGAGTTACATTTAGGACAACCTGTCCCTTTTTTATGAGAATGTGGATTTTGATTAAACAAACCATGAGAAGGACATATTATTTTTACATCAGTATCTGAACCTTGGTAGTCTACTAAACTATAATCATATACATCTCCATGAATTTTTATAGATTTTAAAATAAAATCTTCAGTGGTTAATATGGATTTATCTCCAATTTTTTCATAACCACATTCTCTACACCCTTGTCCATTCATGTGATTAATAGGTAATTGTTCGAAAACACCATGTTCTTGACAAATAATTGAAACCTTGGTTTCACTATTTATATATTTACTTGAACTATAATCATATTCATTACCATGAGTATCATTTGACCTATTTATAAATTCATCTTGTGTTAATCTAGTTTTATCTGATCTTTTAATAAATCCACACTTCCTACATCCAGTTGACATACTAATATGACTATGAGGTGTTTGATAGAAATCTCCGTGAATAGGACATATGATTTTCATTTTTTCCGTGTATAATGTATATGTTTCTTCATCATACTCATATGTTTTCCCATGTATACGTTTTGATCTAATTAAGAAAGTATCAAATGGTAATCGTACATCTCTACTAACTTTTTCATATCCACATTCAGTACATCCCTGTCCGTTTAAATGACTGTTTGGTCTTTGTTCAAATTCTCCGTGAGTAGGACAAATGATTTTAACTTTGAGATTACTTTTTACATAATCTACCTTACTATAATCATAAAAATCACCATGTATTTTTTTAGAGTCTATAATAAATTGTTCTGTATTTCCTCTTTGGTTGAGACCAGTATTTATAATTCCACATACTCCACATCCTTGTCCATTTAAATGATTCCCTGGTCTTTGTTCAAAAACACCATGAATAGAACAAATAATTTTAACTTTAAGATTACTTTTTATATAATTTACTTTACTATAATCATACTTATCACCATGTATCTTTATTGAATCTTCAATAAAAGAAGGAGTATCAAATACTGGATGATTAGAACACCTTTGACAACCTTGTCCTATTAGATGTTTTCCAGGAGACTGTGTGAATTCACCATGATCAGGACAAATTATTATGATTTTTGTTGTAGTATTAATATAGTCTATCTTACTATAATCGTATACATCTCCATGTTTTTCAATGGATCGTTCAATAAATATTTCTTTTGTTAATTTTTTACCCATAGAGTTTGACAAACTTACAAATCTCCATTAATAAAGTTAAAGACTATTGAATTGATTAATATTTGAATTTAGACCGTGACCGTCATTATGGTCTATTTAACTTTAACTCTTTAGAAACTTAGTTGTTATTATTTTTAAGTCTTAAAACAACATTATTCATTGTTCCTACAGTCCCACTACCGTTAGAGATGGATCCAAAAGTCTTACTACGATCAACTTCCTCTATTACTTCAAAACCAAAAGAAGTGAAAAAATTAATAATATCATTTTCTGTTTTTAGAACTACTTTTTCTCCCTCATAAATAACATTAGATTTTTTTCTAAATACTTTTAGTTTTTTATTAAAACCATAGTTAATTTTAATTGGGAAAAGAACTCCATATAAATTTGGATTACCTTTAAAAACTACTTCAACATATTCAGATTTTATTTCTCTAATATCGACATCATCAATTGTTTGAGAGAAACTCATAAAAGGAGATAAAATTAAGAATGTAATAATGATTAGTATTTTTTTCATACTACAAACTTACAAGATTTACTCAGAATATTTGAAGATGTATTTAATATTTTCAATTTTAGAATCAAAACTTCTGTTAATTCTGTTTTCTCTAATCTTACCTTTACTGTAAATTGTGTAGATGTATGAATTCTTTAATATACTGTTTGTTCTTACACTCCGATAACCTTTTTCAGTTAGAATGTGTGATATTCTCCTATAACCAATTCCTCTTTCTTCCTTAAGGAACTTTACTAATCTATATAGTTTTTGTTGGTAGGTATTGTAATGAGATGTTTTGGTGAGTTTTGATGTTCTAACAATTAAGTCAAACGATAAATCAATACTTTTAACTACTTTTGTTTTTGAATTTTCAGGAACAGAATCGGTGAGACCGAAACAGTTGATTACGGTAGAATAACTTAACACCCACCTTCAGGCATAGGTATTATTGTACCATCTTTTTCATAGCTTATGTATTTAACGGATCTTCCATTTTCATCATAAGATATTTCGGTATTGAGCTCCCCACTGTCATAATATCGTTTCCATATACCAGTTCTTTCACTATATACTCCTTCTTCAGTGTATTTGTAAAAACCTTCTTCTTTTATTCTACCATCTTTTGTGTAGGATTTAAAAGCACCTATCATCTTCCCATTCTTATAATTCGCTTCTGTTTTTAGGCTCCAAGCTCCCCAGTCATAAAAATACTTTGTAGTCCCATCTCTTTTCCCTTCTATATTGTAGTGTACTTCTGATAGAATTGCACCACTATTATAATAAGCTCGTTTTACTTCTTGCCCTTGGCATAAAAGTGGAAATAATAACAAAAAAATAATTTTTTTCATACTTAAATAACTGCTTTAAAATTCACTTATTGCCTTTTGTATGTATTCATCTTCTAAGCTAAGTACTTCATAGTAAGTATCGTTATCCCATAAATTTCTTGAGATAGTTGCTAGTAGTAAATTCTTAAAATAACTTTTTTCAAGTGTTCCTAATTCCAACTTAAAGTCAGTATCTTTTTGTTTTATGTAGCTGAGGTACTCTTGGTAAATAGCAGTTGTATTTATTTTATTGTAGTGTGTTATGTTCTTTAATCCCTCACTTTTCTCAAAGCAGAATTCATTCACCCAGCCTTTGCTTATCATCTTGTTAATTTGCAAATAGTTCACTGCACTATCTCTTTCTATTGTTATGTCAGGAGTAATTCCACCACCACCATAAACTGTTCTTCCGTTTTTTGTAGTGTATTTTAGGTTATTAGGATACTCAGTATCACCATCTCGGGTGTATTGTTCTAGGTAATAATCTTTAGCATTCTCTCCATAATCTTTTTGTATGCACCTTCCACTTGGGGTGTAATATCTTTGAGTTGTCAATCGGACTACCGAACCATCATTCAAGTTTATTTGTTCTTGTACTAATCCTTTTCCGAATGAGCGTCTACCAATTACTAGTCCTCTATCGTTATCTTGCAATGCACCACTTACTATCTCACTTGCTGATGCCGATCCTTCATTTATCAGTGCGATTATCTTTATATTTTCTAGCGAGCCAAAATCAGTAGCATAAGTTTCTTCTTTGCTTCTGTTTCTCCCTTCTGTGAATACGATTAATTCTCCATCTTTCAGGAATTCATCACACATCTGGCTTGCAATATGTAAGTACCCTCCAGGGTTGTTTCTTAGGTCAAGGATTAACTTTTGCATTCCTTTTGATGTAAGAATATGAGCTTTCTCCATCATTTCTTCATAGGTTTTTGCGGCAAATCGGTTTACTTTTATGTATCCGATATCATTTGTTAGCATTATTCCGGCATCTACACTGTACAAAGGAATATCATCTCTAACAATTGCAAAATCCATCAGTTGAGTTTGTCCTTTTCTTTTTATTTTAATGTTTACGGTTGTCCCTTTTTCTCCTCTTAGGAGTTGCACAACACCATCATTTTTTATCCCGGTACTTGCTACATCTTCTTTTTCTACAGTAACTATTCTATCTCCACTTTGTATCCCTAGTTTTTCTGATGGCCCACCGGATATTGGCGAAACCACTACTATACTATCATCTATTATATTGAATTGGACCCCTATTCCGCTAAAACTTCCTTGCATATCTTCTTCCACACTTTTAAAATCATTTATTGATATGTAGGAGGAGTGAGGATCTAGCTCACTAAGGATAGCATTTATTGCTTTATCTTCAAAATTAATAGTGTTTATCGTATCAACATAATGGCTTTCTACCATCTCAAGGATGCCATTTATTTTACTGCCTTTTGTTGTTGTATTTTTCGGACTATTAAAACTTTCTATTAGTATTCCTGCTGATATTAATAGAGCATAGATAAGGGGTTGCCATTTTTTCATTATAGGTTGTTTTTATCAAATTCTACTACTTCAACTCCTGCTTCTATTAAAAACTCTACACCTGATGTATCAGAATATTTATTGATGTAAACAAGGCGTTTTATTCCTGCTTGATGTACTAATTTGCTACAATCTTTGCAAGGTGATAGGGTTAAGTATACAGTTGCTCCGCTACAATCGTGTGTTGAACTTGCTGTTTTTAGTATTGCATTTGCTTCCGCATGCAGTACATACCAATGCGTTTCGTTTTGTTTGTCTTCACAACAGTTTTCGAATCCTGACGGTGTGCCATTGTATCCATCTGAAATTATCATTCTGTTTTTTACTATTAGTGCTCCAACTTGTTTGCGTTTGCAATGGCTTAATTTAGCCCATTCTAAAGCCATCCTTAAGTATGCTCTATCGTATTTCTCTTGCTTTATGTCTGTCATTCTGTGCTTGTGTATAAAGTTGCAAGATAGTAAAAAGTCTTGTTATTTTTGAATAGAAATTAGGTATATAAAAAAGCAGAAACTTATCGTTTCTGCTTTTGTACCCAGAGCCGGGCTCGAACCGGCACGGCTTGCACCATTGGTGTTTGAGACCAACGCGTCTACCAATTCCGCCACCTGGGCATTTTTCGAGCTGCAAAAATAGAAGTTTACAGCAATTCACACCCCTATAAACTAAAAAATAAAAACCTTAGCATAATTAAAGCTGAAAGTGTATATTTGCACCCCTTTTTTAACAAGGTATTATAATGAAAAGACCAATTAAATTCTTTGCAGGAAACAATACTAAGCACTTAGCTAAGCAAATTGCTAATGTCTTTGGTGTTGAGCTAAATAAGTCTTCAATGGTAGAGTTTTCTGATGGAGAGTATGAGCCATCATTTGATGAAACAGTTAGGGGTGCTGATGTATTTTTAATACAATCTACCACACCTCCTTCTGATAATTTGATGGAATTATTACTAATGATTGATGCCGCAAAAAGAGCTTCAGCTGCAAATATTATTGCGGTTATGCCTTATTTTGGTTATGCTCGTCAGGACAAAAAAGGAAAGCCAAGAGTGCCGATAGGGGCAAAATTAGTTTCTAATTTACTTACTGCGGCAGGGGTGGATCGTATTATGACGATTGATTTACATGCCGATCAAATTCAAGGTTTTTTTGAGGTTCCTGTTGATCATTTATATGCTTCTGAACTTTTTATTAAAGATATAAAAAGCTTGGATCTTAATAATTTAGTAATTGCTTCTCCTGATATGGGAGGTTCTAAAAGAGCAAATGCGTATGCTAAAATCTTAAAATCAGGAGTAGTTATTTGTTATAAAGAAAGAAAAGAAGCCAATGTAATTGGTGATATGAAAGTACTTGGTGATGTTGAAGGTAAGGATGTTGTCATTATTGACGATATGGTGGATACTGCAGGAACACTTACTAAAGCAGCTGATTTAATGCTTAAAAATGGAGCAACAAGTGTTCGTGCTTATTGTACCCATGGTATTTTATCGGGTACGGCTTACGAAAGATTAGATGCTTCATCTATTTCTGAATTAGTAATTACCAATAGTATTCCTAAGTCGCATAATAGTAATAAAGTAAGAGAAATTTCAGTTGCTAGTTTCTTTGCTCAAACAATCAATTCGGTTGTAAATAATGAGTCTATCTCTGACAAATGGGAAAGCAACAAATAATAAAGAATTAATAATCAAATTTAAATAAAAATGAAAACACTAGCAATTAGCGTAAAAGAAAGACAGAATGTTGGGAAATCTAACACTCGTGCGTTAAGAAATCAGGGTAATGTACCGTGTGTACTTTACGGGGGAGAAAAGCAAGTGACTTTCTATGCTCATGAAAATGACTTTAGAAAACTCGTGTACACTCCAGATACTTTTATTGCGGAACTTAATATTGATGGTAGCAAAGTAAGAGCTATTTTGCAGGATATTCAGTTTCACCCAGTAACTGACAAAATTTTACACATTGATTTCTTAGAAGTTATTGAAGGTAAACCAATCACTGTTACACTTCCAGTTATTTTAGAAGGCGCAGCTCCAGGAGTTAAAAATGGTGGTAACTTAATGTTCAGAAGACCAAAAATTATTACTAAAGGTTTAGCTGCAAGCTTACCAGATGCAATTACTTTAAACATTGAGCATTTAAAAATCGGTATGTTTATCTATATTAAAGATATTGAAATGGATGGATGTGAATTCTTAGCTCCAGGAAACTCAGTTGTTGTTGGTGTTAAAACTGCAAGAGCTGCTATTGAAGAAGAAGTTGAAGAAGAAGTTGAAGAGGGTGCTGAAGGAGGAGATGCTCCTGGTGAAGGAGGAGATGCTCCTGCTGAAGGTGCTGAAGCTCCAGCTGCTGAGTAAATCATGAAGTACTTAATCATAGGATTAGGTAACCCTGGTGCTGAGTATGAAAATACAAGGCACAATATAGGATTTAAAGTGTTGGATAAGCTTGCGAGCTTGTCCAACATTTCTTTTTCTACTAATAAATTAGCTGATGTTACAGAAGTTAAATTTAAAGGCAGAAAACTAATCTTAATAAAACCGAATACATTTATGAATCTTTCTGGTAAATCGGTTCATTACTGGATGCAACAATCTAAAGTTAATATTGATAATATTTTAGTTATTACTGATGATATCTCTTTGCCTTTTGGCGTATTACGCTTGCGAAAAAAGGGCTCTGACGGTGGGCATAATGGCTTAAAGGATATTCAAAATGTATTAAGTAGTGCTAAATATCCTAGGTTGCGTTTTGGGGTTGGTAACGATTTTCCAAGAGGTCGCCAAGCTGATTATGTATTAGGTAATTTTACTGCTGAGGATTACACTACTATGGATGAACGAATCGATTTAGCTGTAAAAATGATTCAGGGTTTTACTACTATTGGTATAGGTCGCACAATGTCGTATTTTAATGGGAAATAATTTATTGCAAATCACTTTATTATTTTCAATAATAAGTTAAATTTGCATCAGTGAAAGGTATCGTGGCCGAGTGGCTAGGCAGTGGTCTGCAACACCATCTACAGCAGTTCGAATCTGCTCGATACCTCAAAAAGGTTTGTTAGAAATAGCAAACCTTTTTTTTATATATTTGTCAATCTAAAATTTATTATGAAAAACATAAAAATAGTATTAATTGCATTTGGTGTTTTGTTAGGGTTTTCATCTAAAGCTCAATGTGGTTATGATACAACCTCAGTAAATATTACGCATATTTTATGCAATGGAGGCAATACAGGATCAATTGATTTGTTTGTGCAGGCAGATAGTGATAAAGATTTTAGTTGGGTAGGGCCAAGTAGTTATACTGCAAATTCGTTAGACATTAACACACTTGAAGCAGGGACTTATACCTTAACAATTTCTTTGTATAGTACACCTCATGATGCATCAACACCTTTAATTTGTCAAATGCCACATGATTTTATTGTTTATGAAACCTCCCCAATTGAAGCGTTATTTTCAATTACAGATATTTGTAGCGCTACTGATTCGGCAGATTTAAGTTTTATTGTTATAGGAGGGACTCCTTCTAACTCAGGAGAACCTTACAGCTATCAATTAACTGATGATTTTGGTGCTGTTGTTACAACAAATGATACTGCACTTAATTTAACTGTTGGAAATTATTATTTAAACATTACTGATGAAAATGGCTGCACATCAGCAACTCAAGATACTTTCATATCTTCCGTGATAGAGATAAATCCTTATATGTCATCAGTTGGAGCAATTTGTAAAGATGATAATAGTGGAGAGGCTAGAGTTTTTGTAAATCAAGGAACAGGTACTCCTCCTTATCAATTTGATTGGGATTTTGAATCAATAGAAGAGCAAACAGACTTTACGCCAGTAGATTCATTTTCTGTAATTAAAGGCTTATTTCCTGGATTATATTATGTAAATATAACTGATGCAATGGGTTGTGTGGTAAGAGATAGTATTGAGGTGAAATCAAATCCAAATATTTGCATTAGTCCATATAGAGCATTTTCACCTAATGGTGATGATACTAATGAATATTGGGAAATAGAGAATATAGGGTTATATCCAGAAGCAGTAGTTTCGATTTATGATAGAAATGGTTCGCAAATCTTCAGAAGAAGAAACTATCAAAATGCAGAATTAGAAGCTTTTAATGGTGAAAATGAAAATGGATATCCTTTTCCATCAGGAACATATTATTTTATTATTGACTTGGATAATGGAGATGATGTATTTAAAGGAACTTTAACAATTGTAAGGTAATGAGAAAGATTTTATTAATATTAGGCGTTCTGTTTAGCATCAATTCTTTTGCACAACAAGAACCATTATTTACACAGTATTATGTAAATGATATGGCAATAAATCCTGCAATTTCAGGAAGTAAAAC
>JGI20156J14371_10001550_pt1 | contig 18836 bp, 18 predicted proteins | sample COG_06_FD_14371 | JGI IMG/M metagenome (IMG submission 14371)
CTGCAGAGTGTAGCCGTTGCTGTGAGTTGGGCTCAATGGTTCATTCTTGATGCCAGCTCTCTGCATGTCGTATGGATTCCTGCCCTCTCCTTGCTGTTTTGGGGCATCCACGAGCGGGTCACCCGAGTGAAAACAAGCTGAAATCCGCTGTTGACCTTGGATTTTGACTGAAATCCCTGCCTGAATCTCATGCTTATCAACAAAAAGCACTGCTTTATTCACGAAATAACCGGAACCCCTTGCCAGCCTTGAATTCTCACCTATATATTTGAACTCGTTGAACAAATTTATTTAATCTCTATACCATGAACAAAGCAGAATTGGTAGATGCTATGGCCGAAGGAGCCGGTATCTCAAAAGCAGACGCAAAGCGTGCATTGGACGCATTCGTTGACTCTACAGCAAGTGCATTGGGCAAAGGTGACCGTGTTTCCCTCGTAGGATTCGGATCATTCTCTGTCTCTCACCGAGCAGAGCGTCAAGGCCGAAACCCACAAACGGGCAAGGCAATCACCATCAAGGCAAAGAACGTAATCAAGTTCAAGGCCGGTGCTGAATTGAGCTCAAAGGTTTAATTCCAACCTTCTTTATTGAAAAGGCTCCGGGACGTGTTCTCGGAGCCTTTTTTAATTTTACCCCATGCAGGATGCTCGGTTAGAAGCGCTAGCTCCATTTTTGAGCGAAGAACGCAAGAAGAAATTTGACGAGGCTATTGCTCAAAGAACTCGCCAACTATGCCTTGTTCTAGAGAATGTATACCAGAGCAGGAATGCGAGCGCGGTCATGCGCACATGCGATGGGCTCGGTGTACAAGATGTGCACCTCATAGAAGACATCAATCCTTGGGTCTACAACCGAGTCGTATCAAAGGGCACACCGTCATGGCTAACCATTCACCGATATCAAGCTGCAGAACAACCGATATCAGCGTGCATTGATCGGCTGAAAAAATTGGGCTTCAAAATTGCGGTTACCTCACCACATGTCGATGGATTTGAGCCTCATAAACTCCCCACAGATCATCCAGTCGCCTTGGTGATGGGTACTGAATTCAAAGGCGTTTCGGATGAAATGATGGAGGCGGCAGATTATTGTGTTCACATACCCATGCTCGGCTTTAGTGAATCTCTTAACATCAGTGTGGCAGCTGGAGTCATCATGCATCGAATCCTCGAGAATATTCGGGAAAAGCCACGCTGCGAATGGGAGATTCCCGAGGAAGAAGCCCATCAGTTGCGCATCAATTGGGCACTAAAATCTGTGCGAAAGTCAGCCGAATTATTAGCGCATCTTGGCATCCATCCAGAAACAGGCGAGCCGCTCGAAAATAAATAGCCGTTGCCCAAGTAAAAGCCTGTGATTTCCGTTGGATTTTTGCCGTCATGAAAACGCAGGGATCACTTCAGTTGGGCTACCGTCACTTACTGCGGATGGCGGTCCCCATTTCCATGGGCACCTTGTTGCAATTCATCGTCCTACTCACGGACAACTTCTTTCTCGCGCGCTTGAGTGAAAATGCAATCAACGGTGCCGGAAATGCAGGATTGGTTTATCTCACGTTAGAAATGATTGTTGTGGGCAGCGGAGCAGCCTTGCAAATCGTTATTGCACGGCAGATTGGAGAAGGCCACCAAGAAAAGGCATACCGAACCTTTCGAAGCGGCTTGGCTTTGCATCTCCTTATGGGCGTTGGCTTAACATCCATAGCCCTTGGCTTGAATTCAGGCATTTTACTCAACACCATTGCAGATCCAGGAATTCGTGATGTATTCCATACCTTCTTCACGATTCGGCTGTTGGGCTTTGTACCGTTTTCCATGCTGCTTGCCTTCAACGCTTTATACACTGGAACGACCCACACCTGGCCTATCCTCGTAGTAGGCGGGATCAGTGCCATCACCAATGTTATTTTCGACGCCGCCTGGGTTGAGGGCATGTGGGGATTTGAGCCCATCGGGGCTGCTGGCGCGGCTTGGGCTTCCTTGTTGGCGGAAAGCGTTGGATTTCTTGCGGCCCTTGCATTGACCCTTCGTATCCTTCCGAATGCCATCTCTCCCTGGACTTGGCTTCCGCAAGATGAACTCAAAGCGTGGTGGAAGCTCGCCTATCCCATGATGGGTCAATTTCTCCTGACGATTTCTACTTGGACGGCCTTTTTCTTTTTTGTGGAAAAAGTGGGCGGAATGGAGCTCAAGGTTTCGCACCTCGCCCGCAATTTCTTCATGCTGGCCTTCATCGTCGCTCAAGGCATGCAGCAGACCACCAGAACCTACGTGAGCGGATTATTGGGAGAAGGACGCAAGCATGATCTCAAGCCCGTGCTGCAAAAAATAGTGCTCATCAATGTTTTGGGGATTGTTGTTCTTTGTCACGGCTACCTTTTTTATCCGGAGCTTCTTGTAGGCATTTTCTTCGAAGATGCGACCGGCCAATTCGCTATGGTCCAGACACTTTATGTTATTTTCTCAGCCGTTTGCATCTATTCCTTTACGGGCATCATGTTGGCGACTATCCAAGGAAGCGGTGCCACCAAAGCAGCATTTCGCATTGAACTATTCGCGGTTACTCTTTATATCATCGCGGCAGCTTCCATGACATTAATTTGGCCACAACCCGTATGGATCATTTGGCGAGTAGAATGGATCTATTTCAGCAGCATTGGACTCGGAAGTTGGTATTACCTTCGAAGTGGGCATTGGAAGTTGCCCGCACCCACTATGACAGCATAAATCCACGATGTTCCCGACCCAACCTCTTCAACGTCCTCTTCGCGTGGTTTTTTTTGGAACCCCTGAATTTGCAGCGCGCTGCATGGAAGAAGTCATGATGAGCCAGCACATTCTGGTCGGGGTGGTTACCGCACCCGACCGAAAGGCCGGCCGAGGGCAGCAACTGCAACAATCGGCGGTCAAATCCATTGCAATCAAAGCAGGATTACCTGTTTTACAGCCCCTGAATTTGAAGGATGATGCATTCAATGATGCCCTTGCTCAATGGAATGCAGACCTCTTTCTTGTCGTAGCCTTTCGAATGCTGCCCGAACGAGTATGGAGCGCCCCACCCTTTGGCACCATCAACCTGCATGCATCTCTTCTGCCCCAGTTGCGCGGAGCGGCGCCCATCCAATGGGCCATTCGCTACGGATTCAAAACTACAGGCGTCACAACATTTTCCCTGCAACATCAGATTGATACCGGTGACATCCTGAAGCAAGCATCTGTCCATCTAGACCCCGATGAAAATGCGTCAACGCTTCACGATAAATTGCTGGAACGAGGTAAAGTCTTGCTCGTAGAAACCCTTGAAGATTTGGCCAAAGGCGTCTTAAAATCGACCCCACAGTCCCAGCAAGATATAGATGGTCCTTCGCTCCATGCGCCGAAATTAAATCGGCAAAACACACGAATCGAATGGTCTCAAGGAGTTGAAAATGTGAAGAATACGATTAACGGACTCTCACCGTTCCCAAAAGCCTGGACACCTACTCCGTTCGGAGACATTAAGCTTATCAAAGCCTCCATTCCGCAAACGCTCGTTCATTATGAGCACACCGTTGAACTTGGCCTCGCCGTCCCTCACCACAACCACCTCTGCATTTGGTGCGGTGATGGCTGGGTGCAGATCGATGAACTTACACCGCCAGGTAAACGATCCATGACGGGAGGAGAATGGCTCAATGGACTCAATGAACAAGCGGGCATTTGGGGTATAGACCCTTAATTTCCGTAAGCCTCGAGTAAAATTTGAAGGATTTGACTAGCTGATTCCGTGATAGGTGTTCCAGGTCCGAAGACCCCCACCGCTCCCAAATCGTAGAGCACATCGTGGTCACGAGGGGGAATCACTCCCCCAACAACCACCAAAATATCACCGCGACTTCTGACTTTCAAGGCGCTAATCAATGCTGGAACAAGCGCTTTATGCCCAGCAGCGAGCGTACTTACGCCAATGACATGGACGTCATTGTCAACGGCCTGCTGCGCCACCTCATCCGGTGTTTGAAACAAAGGACCTAAGTCTACGTCAAACCCCATGTCCGCGAACGAAGAGGCTACCACTTTTGCTCCACGATCATGTCCGTCTTGTCCCATTTTAGCAATCAAAATTCGCGGTTGACGACCTGCCAAAGCATTAAATTGCCTCGTCAACCCAACGACTTCTTCGTATGCCTTTTGGCCTTCCATTGCGCGTGAAAAGATACCACTCACTTTTTGGACAGTCGGTTGATAGCGCCCAAAAACAGCTTCCAAGGCTGCACTAATTTCACCCAATGTTGCTCTTGCACGGGCAGCCACCACACACTGCAAGAGCAAATTATCTTCCCCATTTGCTGCCATCTTAACCTGTTCGAGCGCTGAAGCAACAGCAAGCTGATCGCGTTGAGCGCCCGAACCGCCTCTAATTTTTTAACCTGGTTTGCGAGTACAGCCTCCTGATCAATTTCCAAAATATCGAGTTCAGACTCATCCTCAATTGGAAAGAGATTTACGCCGATGATGCGGTCGTCCCCTCGATCAATGCGCGCTTGTTTTTCAGCCGCCGCCGCCTCAATGCGCAATTTGGGAATTCCTTGTTCGATTGCACGGGCCATCCCACCGGCCTCTTCAATCTCGCTCATTAACTCTTCAGCTTCTGCGACCATTGTTTCGGTCAATTGCTCCATCATTCGCGATCCGTGCCACGGATCAATGGCATCTGTAAACCCCGCACTTTCCTGCAGAAATTTTTGAGTGTTTCGAGCAATGCGCGCCGAGGCTTCCGTCGGCAGGGCGATGGCTTCGTCCATGGAATTTGTGTGCAAGGATTGCGTCCCACCAAAAGCCGCGGCCATGGCCTCCAGTGCCGTGCGAGCCACATTGTTCCAAGGATCTTGTGCCGTAAGCGACCAGCCGCTGGTCTGCGTATGGGTTCGGAGCATCAATGATTTGGGATTTTGAGCACCCATTGCACTCATCCGACTCGCCCAGATCATTCGAGCCGCTCTCATTTTAGCAATTTCTTCAAAATGTTGCATGCCACTGGCCCAGAAAAAGCTTAATCGTGGGGCAAATGCATCAATGTCCAATCCCGCGGCAACCCCAGTTTTTACATATTCTATCCCATCCGCCAGGGTATATGCCAACTCCAAAGCCGGCGTAGCACCAGCTTCTTGCATGTGGTATCCCGAAATCGATATTGAATTGAACTTGGGCATGCACTCGGAGCTGTAGCGGAAAATATCGGAGACAATCCGCATGGATGGTGCGGGTGGATAGATGTACGTATTCCGAACCATGAACTCCTTTAAAATATCATTCTGGATGGTTCCAGACAATGCGGACTGGGCGACACCTTGTTCTTCAGCTGCGACGATATAGAATGCCAAAATGGGCAGAACAGCGCCGTTCATCGTCATACTGACCGACATCTTATCCAAAGGGATTCCTTCAAACAACCGCTTCATGTCTTCTACCGTGTCAATCGCTACACCAGCCATTCCCACATCCCCTGATACCCGGGAGTGATCGCTGTCGTATCCTCGGTGGGTGGCTAAGTCAAATGCAACGCTCAGTCCCTTTTGACCTGCAGCAAGATTGGCCCGATAAAATGCATTGGAAGCTTCTGCCGTGGAAAAGCCCGCGTATTGGCGGATGGTCCAAGGCCGGGCGGCATACATAGATGGGTAAGGACCTCCCAAAAACGGCGCTTGTCCGGGACCAAATCGTTCATGTTCCCTGGCCGAATTTTCAGCAGGAGGATAATGCGACGAGTTTCGGTTCATGGGGCTGTTGCATTTGAACGTGAATAGGCAGCCCAAATGGCATCAACGATGGAATGAGTCCAGGCTTCAATGACCCGACTGCCTCCCATGGGGTCGAAGGTCGCATGCAAGTGAGATTCCTCTCGCATCAGGTGCTGGATGTTACGAGCCCAGCGTAATCCGTCCTCAGAAGGAGATGCAGCAAGGAGATCATGGGGCAAAGTCTCGATGGAATCTGCTCCACCCATTGCCGCCGCATAGGTGGCAGAAGTCAACCCAACGAAGTGATCCGTTGGCTGGGATTCTATCATGAAATCCTCCGATGTTCGTGCATCAATCCAGATGGGAACAGAATCCAAGCTATTCTCTTCCAGCCACCGTTCCCAAACGAATCGTATGGCCCTTAAAAATGCTACCTCTTCCAAGGCATGAACGCCGGACTCCCACCTCCATTGAAAGGCGCTCCATTCTGCCGATGCATCCAGATCCAAGCTGCGGTATACGTCTCGCGCCCGATCAAGCTGGCGCAATGCATTTACCGCACGGTTTACCCGGTTGACATCCCTTCCTCCATCTACCGTCCATCGGCGTAACTCCTTTTGTTCAGCCCACAGCGTCAAATGCTCAGCAACATCAGCTGCTGTCATTGATTCACAGAACAGTCCACACGTTCCCTTCCATGAGGCAGATTTCCAATGGGTCAATTCGAACGATTTGCGCTTTATTTCATTCGCATCCAATTCCAAACGAATCATATCCAGATGGACGCCTTCGAGCCAGCTATCATTGGCCAAGCCTTTTGCAAAACGAAGTCCTTCCACTCCACCCTGCAAAGCAGGAATCACACTGCTTTTGCGAGATATGGTTTGGGTCAATATCCAAGGGTTACCCGCTGATCTGGGAGCAACACTCCGTTCAGGAAGTTCCTTTGACGCGCTATGTGGTGTCCAGAGCGGCTTCTTCCATCCCTCTATACCGTGCACAGCGTCCGCCGATTGAGGCACATCCTGCTCCCAAGCTTTTACATCAAAATCCGAAAAAAAAGACCAGCCCTTCGTCGTCATACTCCAAATTTACAAAACCTCCCCCCTCCCTTTTCCACTTACATTTGGTTCATGGATTTTGTACTTACATGGGAAGAGTTTGAAAAAACCCACATGCGTGTTGGACGCGTGGTCGAGGTCAAGCCATTTCCCGAAGCGCGCAATCCCGCGTATATCATCCAGGTTGACTTTGGAGAGCACTATGGAATAAAGAAAACTTCGGCTCAGCTCACGCAACGGTATACCCCTGATGAATTGCTGGGCAAGCACATCATTGGAGTCGTCAACTTCGCCCCGAAACAAATTGGCCCCATCCAATCGGAATTTTTAATCCTGGGTGCGGTGAATGGTACCCTTGGTACCGCCGTTCTGGAAGTTCCTTCCGATGTTCCCATTGGGAGCCCTGTGGCATAAAGATTGGGCAGTGAACCCGCTTTTGTTTAGCTTCGAACTTCCAGGTGAAATCCATGAAGAATTCAAATCTTAAGCGAAAGGCCATTTTTCTTGACCGGGATGGAGTAATCAATCACGATCCAGGGGATTACACCCGCTCTCTTGCTGAATTCAACGTCTTGCCCACCGTCTACGAGGCCCTGAAAGCCCTGCAAGAAAGTGGCTATTTACTCATCCTCATCACCAACCAAGGGGGCATCGCAAAAGGCCAATACACCCATCAAGCCGTCGATCAAATCCACGGCGCATTTCGACAGGAATGCCGATCACGGGACATTGAAATTACCGATGTTTTTTACAGTCCTCATCACCCTGATTATGGCGAAAGCTTGAGCAGAAAGCCGGGTAGTCTGATGATTGAACGAGCCTGCGCTAAGCATCAGATTGATCCGTCCCTTTCTTGGATGGTTGGAGATAAACCGCGCGACATTGAAGCAGGAAATTCAGCCGGAGTTGCTGGAATATTGATTCCAGTTAATGGTGACCTTCTACAGCTCGTTCCAGCGCTTGCCAAGGCTCCAAGTGGAGAGAACCAACAAATGCCACGGTCCAATGGAACGATTTAAATGGACACCTGAACCCCGACCGAAATTCCTTGTTAACGGTCAAATCGCCGGAACAGCGGACCTCCCTCATGCCATCCAGAATCGAGCCTTTCTGTACGGCGACGGGTTCTTTGAATCCGTGCGTATCTGTTACGGAAAGCCGCAGTTGGTTCCCTTTCATTGGAACCGTATTCAATCCAGTTTGAGGGCTCATAAAATGGATGCCAGTGGTTGGAATCTCTTCCATTTTGAATTGGCCCTCCATGAATTATGCGATGCCAATGGCATCGATGAGGGTGGACGAATCAGGTTGACATTTTTTCGAGACGGAGGTGGCCGATACACGCCGAATACCGATAAACTTTGCTGGATTGGCGAGGCCGAAAAACTGCCCCACTGCGAATTTGTCTTGAATGAGCAAGGACTTGCCGTGGATGTCTTCCCTGAGATGAAAAAGCTTCAAGATCCCTTGGCAAATTTCAAAAATATCAGCGCCTCTATTTATGTCCAAGCTGGACTCTGGGCGAAGGAACAAGCCCTGGAAGATGCCCTGTTGAAGAATACTGGAAATCACATCATTGAGTCAACCACATCCAACTTGTTTTTGGTGAGCAACGGTGTGCTTACACACCCGGTCTGGACGGAGGACCTGTAGGAGGTGTAATGCGCGCTGCGATCATCAACTTGGCGTTGAAAGAAGGGTACAAAGTCTACGAATGCAACATCTCACCACAGGAGATGCTCCGTGCCGATGAATTGTTCTTAACCAATGCCATTCGCGGCATACAGTGGGTGGCTCGCTATCGATCCAAGCGATATTTCAATGCTACCTCCAAGGAATTAATTGGCCTACTCAATGCAGGCATCACGCGTTAATTCGCGTGCGAGGATCCAACCAACCATAGAGCACATCAACCAATCCATTGATGACCACAAAGGTCGTGGCCACAACGGTCACACATCCCAAAATGATGGGCAAGTCACTCTGTTCTAATGCACGAAACATCAGCAACCCCATTCCTTGCCAACCGAAAACGAATTCAACAAACACAGCGCCGGCGAGCATGCTCGCAAACCATCCAGAAGCAGCCGTCAGCACGGGATTGAGTGAATTCCGCATGACGTGTTTGACCATAAGTCTTCCCGTGCTCAAACCTTTGGACCGTGCGGTGCGCACGTAAGACTGCTTCAGCACTTCAGAAGCGCTGTTGCGCGTGAGCTGAATGACGACTGATAATGGCCGTACGCCCAATGTACAGGCTGGTAAAAGCAAATGCTGCCAAGCAACGCGCGGCCCCTCAAAGGGATGTACCTCCCACAACCCACCGGTCATCGGCAGCCCAGTCCATTGATGCCATACAGAGCCAAAAAGCCACGAGACTCCTATGGCCATTACGAAGGAAGGCGCGCTCATGCCAAGCGCTGCAAACCCTAGCACCAAGCGGTCCAACCAAGATCCGGTAATCAGCGACAGCCCAAAGCCAATGGCCAGTCCCATGCAGAGTGCCATGGCCATGGCCAAGCACGCGAGTACCAGCGTGGCAGGAAGAGCACCTGCAATCGCTTCCATCACAGGTCGGTCCGTGATGAACGAACGGCCAAGGTTTACGCCAGACCATTGCAGCTGTCCAGAATGCATCTCCATCGGGATGAAGCCGCGCAAAAATTGTCCATAACGCACATGTGCTGGTTGATCCAATCCGTATTTCACCCGAATGGCTTCAACAACGGCTTCTTGCTCATTCTGACCCGCCAATTGACGAGCAGGGTCAGGAACCAACGTAAACAAGAAGAAAACGACCGTTAACGTTCCCCACAAAACTCCTAGACCGTGGAGCAGGCGCCTGATCATCAACGGTTCAATAGTTCACTGGCTTCTGGCACATCCTTCCACGCCCACTTTTCCTGAACCACCCCTTCCCTAATCCATACCAGTCCTGGATTGGAGCGGACGATGATTTTCAATTCAGTCTGATCGCAGGTGAACATGGAATAGGTCACATCATTTTCGTCCTGAAATGCCTTGTTCTGATCGGCAGGCGCATTGGTCAGCCCCATGTTCATCCATCCTGCTGCAGATAGTTCCGTGGCTAGAGCATTCATCTCTTGCTGGTTCGCTGTCTCAGCCTCATCCAGATTCTTGGATACATACAACATGATGTTTCCCTTTGCATTTAGAAATTCATCTGTTCGATCTTCGCCATTCTCATCCAAAATCTGAAAGTCCATGATGCGAGGCTCATACCCATCTGACACTTTGACTTCCTTTCCATCAAACGATACCGTTTCATACGTGTTTTTAAACCAAGCCTCATTGTAAATCTTCAGCCATTCTGAACTCAACACAACGGTATCAGCACCTGTGTTCAAATTTCGGAAGGTATACTCCGTCGCATACACAGGTCCCGGAACACCCAGGTCCTCCGCCGTCTTTCGGTTTTCGATGATGCTCTCGCCAACAGCATAAGCTCGGTAATCCTTCAACGGAAGGTGATTCAGCGTATGAAATTGAAAGACCAAGCAAGCCGCTGTAACGGACAATGCCATTATCCATTCTTTGGCTGCTCCGCTCCATCGCATTTTTACCGCTTCCGCCACCGCATACGCTATAGCGGCGAAGAGTACAGGGAAATTCCATTCCAACATCAATTCACCAAACAAGTAGATCATCATCAAACTCCCTGCAATCATGACCATCCCCAATTGCTTTGAATTCAATGCAATCCGGTTCGTGAAGGCACCCCAAACGATTGGAATCGTCAAAACGGAGAGGACGATATCCTTCAAAAAACTCTCATAAGGAGTCAGCGGTATAGCATTGCCAAAGCACCCGCATGCGAGCACACACTGATTGTCTATTTCAACTAGACTGCCCACAGCATCCACAATCATTTTGGTTCCGAAGGGATCGCAATTCGCGGTGTACCATGTTAACCAGGTAAAGAAGGCCATGAGCACACCCGTAAACGAAGCCGTCAAACGCGGAAGTGCCCCGAGTACCATGGCGACACCAAGCAAAATTTCACCGACGCAAATGAAGACGGCCAAAGGCAGCGCCCACTCTGTCAGCCCCGGCAAGTTCAATGCACCAGGCTCAAAGTACTCTTCCAATTTGTACATGAACCCAAGGGCATCATTGGACTTGATGAGTCCGGAGACGATAAAAAGGGAACCAACGACCAATCGACAGGCGTGTACTATGGTATTCAAAATGGACGATTCTTTCATGGGTTGAAACATGTATCGAAAATAAACAACACGGCAAATTAAGTCCCGGAAACGTCCGTTAAATCAAGTAAAATCAAAGCAAATAGCGCATAATTGGCCATGTCTTGATAGTTCGCTTCCACACCTTCAGAAACGTTCGTTTGGCCGTCATTGTTCTCGATTTGTTTGACACGCAAAACTTTCATCAGAATCAAATCGGTCAATGAGCTGACCCGCATATCCCGCCATGCCTCTCCGTAATCATGGTTTTTTGCAATCATAAGTGAGCGAGTCGCTTCAAATGCACTTCGGTACCGAACACGTGCTTCCTCCAATGGCAATTCCATGGGGTGATCAGCTGGCAATCCGCATTGGATCATAGCCATCAGGCTGTAATTCACAATGCCAATAAATTCTGAATCAATGCCCTCATCCACCATCGCTTCGTCCGATTGCTGCAACGTTCGAATGCGGTTGGCTTTGATGAAAAGTTGATCCGTGAGGGACGACGGCCTCAAGATGCGCCAAGCCGTTCCATAATCGGCAGTTTTTGCTTCAAATAGCTCCGCACACCGTGAAAACACACGGTCATACTGCTCTAACGTTTCTTCAATCGTATGCGCGTCCATCAATCTTGATATCTTTCGGCAAGATACAACTCGGTAACCAGCAACTTTTGGCCCATTCACGAATGTCTTCACCATTTTATCAACTCCAAAACGGAGCAAAATCACTGGATTTCTCTTCCCCTCGCATTATGGGGATTGTGAATTGCACCGCCGATTCGTTCTACAGCGGCAGCCGCTTTATGGAAAACGAAGCGGTCTCGGCAGGAATCAAAATGCTCGAATCCGGCGCGGATCTCTTGGACATCGGCGGACAATCCTCTAGGCCTGGAGCAATCGAAGTTGGAGCGCATGAAGAATGGCGTAGCATTGAGACTCCACTCAAAGGCATCTTAGATGCTGCCCCTGAAGCGTTGATTTCAATCGATACGTTTCATGCAGAGGTCGCTCATAAGGCGCTCGAGGCCGGCGCCTTTCTCATCAATGACATATACGGTGGAACACGAGATGACAAAATGATAGAGGTCATTAAAGCAATGGGGTGCCCCTATGCCATCATGCACATGCAAGGCACACCTCAAACCATGCAAACCGACCCCACTTATTTGGATCCGGTAACCGATGTCATTCAGTGGCTCCAGTCGAGGCTGGATCATCTGCGAAAAGAAGGAATCGATCAATGCATGATTGATCCAGGATTTGGATTTGGAAAGAACCTCCGGCACAATTTTGATTTGCTCAACCGACTGGATTCGATGCACGTCCTGGACTGCCCCATTTTGGTCGGTGTGAGCCGGAAGTCCATGATTTGGAAATCCCTTCAATGCACTCCCGAGGAAGCACTCAATGGAAGCACAGCTTTGCATGCGTGGGCACTCCAACGAGGAGCCCATTTACTCCGAGTTCACGATGTGAGGGCTGCGCGCGAAGTGGTGACCCTGCACCACCAGCTGATTTCAGCTTCTACCGCTGGATAACGAATCGAGCAGATTCACCCGACTCGGTTCCTTTCAACACGTACACACCGTCCCTCAAGTCCTGAACCATCAAGTACAATTGGTCTTGCACAGGCAAGGCTGACCAGCTCTTGACCAACCGACCATTGAGGTCGTAGACCTCCAAGTTAGCATTCCCCTCGAAACCGACGATTTGGATGGCATCGCTTGCAGGGTTTGGAAATACAGCCGCTGGATTTGGCGCCACAAGAGTCTCCACTGAGACAGCGTTTGGAGCTATATCATCAGACGGGCGAACCATGAAGAAATGTGTGAACGTGCTGACCGCCACATTTCCACTGGGGTAATAAGGGAAGTTGCTCCATGTTCCATTGAAAGAAGGAGCATCGGATTCCGGATTTGTATCAAAATAGCCGACCAGCTCCAGTTCTCCATTCGCTGCGTCACTCACGTCCAAGATTCTCAAGCCGCTCAAGTAATTGGACTGATACATCTTGTCCCCAATGATGTACAAATTGTGGTCGATGGCTTCCACCGGAGCTTCGAAATACCCTGTAATCTGAGGAGCATCCAAATCGCTCATGTCCATGATGTACGTTCGGGTATTGTTGCCGAAATTCATCTCATCCAGCTCGTCGTTGAAAAAGCAGTACCGGTGATTCTCTCCCACCCAGCCTTGGTGTGTGTATCCAGATTGAGCGTAAGAGAGTTGCGAGATTAACTGCGTATCCGATTTGTCCTCAACATCGACAATTGAAATTCCAGCGTTCCCATTGAAACACACAACAATCTCGCGGCCCGCATAATCGCTGTCAGGTCCTTGGTAGAGAATGGGATGAATATCGTGAGAATACGCTCCTTCGTAGGCGCCCACCAAAGTAGGATTCAATGGATCCTGAATATCCAAAATATGCATGCCACCGTTGAACGTATTGGTCCCGATGGCATAAGCAAATCCCGTTTCCTCGTTGATCATGATATTATGCGCATTGCCGAAGCCACTGTATGTTGCATCCGGTTGAATGGATGCTACCTCATCGGTAGGCAGTTCCATCAATGCATTTAAATCGACGACCTGAAGGCCGTGGCCTCCCGCCTCAGAGACGATGAACGCGTGGCCATCGTAGACTTTGATGTCACGCCACAGACTCGCGTCTGTTGCCGTTGGCAAACTGGCGAAAAATTTGATGTCCGTTGCGTCCGTGACATCGATGAACGAGGTCCCTGACGAACGACCATAAATCGCGATTTCACGGCCTGTTTCATGATCCACCCATCCCCAACAATCGTTGCCATTCGCTCCTCCACCGAGATCCTCCAAGGACTCTACATCCATCAATTCTACGTTTGAACAGGGGTAACCGCCTGAATTGACTGTCGGTCCTTGTGGAGCCAGCGTTACGTCGTAGCAGAAATAGTAGTAATTGAATTCGTTTTCTCCCTGAATACTCGTGCCGGTAATTGCACCATATTCACCGATCGCATAGGGGTAATTGATGTCGCTGTTTAAATCGTCGCGCCAAAGCTGCGGATTGTCCGAGAGGCAACCTAAACCCACTACTCCGGGGCCCATTGGCCAATCGAATTCCACTATACTTTCTCCATTAGGCACTTCAAACACCTCTGCCTCCAGCACATCTCCATCTAACGAAAACAACGCGAACGTACGCGGGCCTGCTCCGTTCGCAAACACCTTCGCTGAAACCAGCGTGACCGGCTCATACAATTCGATGATATTAAAGAAATTGCTGTTGTCGTGGTATTGCCCTTGCTGCATATCAGACAAACCACCCGTTGCAGGATCACCGTCCCCTCCTGAAAGTTCGCACGGAAAAGGAGATTGGGCCAACATAGAAAGGCTGATGAACAGAACTCCAAAGAACAATGAGAATCTTTTAGACATGGGAAAAAGTAGTTTCAATTACAGGGTGGACCTCTCCAGCGCAAAAAAGGTTGCTTTCACGAGGGCCTATTGGAATAACTCAAGGTTGGTAGTCGTTGTTCAATGGCAAGAACCCGTAGTTTTTGCTGTATCCAAGCATTTGAGTGGCAAAATCATCGGGATAAATCAGGGCGATGTCTCCAATCATTCCATCTTCGACGAAGACCGGTTGCATTTCTGGATTGATGAAACCACCGTAAGGAGCAATGCCCAATAATGCGGACCGATCTAGCACTTCTTGATGAGTGGATTGATCCACCTTGACACCATACCCTTCCACCAATGCTTTCGCCGCATCGTAATCGCCTTGAGATTTGATGCGCTGCACTTCCTGCAACAATTCGCCAAACAAACCCCTTAATCCCTCATAATCTTTGACGTCCAAATACGTCTTGCCTTCGCGCACGACCTGTTCGATGATGCCAGCTTCTTGGCCCTTTTCAAAGCACCAGTGGCTGATCCATGCGCGGTTTCGCATGTGGGCTTCTTCGATATCGGCTCCCAATTCCAGCCTGCGCAATTGCAACATCATTCCGTTGCGAATGTAACTGTCGTATTCGGCCTTTCCTGTTTCGAGGGTCTTCATCAAACCTAGTTCTACCATTTTCTCATCCAGCATGAAGTACAAGGCCACTAAATCGGCCCGGCCTTCCTCCAAGGTTGAGCTATACTCTTTGATGGTCTGCTTGGGTTCTCCTACTCCCTCTTCCAATTTACCCGATGCATGCCCAATGACTTCGTGCATCGCCGTGTGCAATTTTCCAGCGAGTGAGCTGTGGCTCTCTGTTCGTGCCATCTCCACCTCGTCATGCGCAAATTCAGCAAGCAAGCCTCCACCGCTTGCTTGATCGTAAGCGCTGACAATGTTTCCTAGGCTGACGGATTTAGATCCGTGAACAACTCGAATCCAATTGGAATTGGGCAAGTTCACGCCAATGGGAGTGCTGGGAGATGCATCACCTGCCTCACCCGCAACGTTCACAACATTGTAGGTGATGCCCACCACTTCCTTCTTTTTGTGCTCATCCATGAATGGCATGTTGTCCTCGAACCACTGCGCATTTTCCATCAAAACCTTCATTCGCTCACTTGCGTCAAAATCTTTGATTTGGACAATCGTCTCGTAACTACCTGTATAACCAAGGGGATCATTGTATACCTCGACAAAGCCATTGATATAATCAACATCGCCTTCCGTATCCTGCACCCAATTGATGTTGTACAATTGCCACTTTTCGAGATCTCCTGTTTCGTAATACGCGATGAGGTTTCTCAAAGCAGCTGCTTGCTTATCATTTTCAGCATATTGACCTGCTTGATTAAGCCAAAAGACCACTTGCTCCAATGCTTCACCGTACAGTCCACCCACACGATAAGGCTGCTCTTCGATCTGGCCGTCTGCGTTCTTTACTAAGCGCGAGTTGAGACTGTACTCAACGGGTGTGCGAGTCCCTTCAACCACAATGCTCTCGAGGTAGGCCTGGGCCTCTTCAGTGCTCACGTCCGGGGCATAAAAATTGACGGCTGAAGCCTCGACCAATCCTTTCGATGCATCTTGTTCTACTTTCTTTGCCTCTACCGTCGGATCGAAGATTACCGCAAGCAACTCCTCGCTGATCTCACGTCCTACGTTTTCGAGTAGCTCGTTAAAATAGTCCTTTGAGAACTCAGGTAAAATCTTGGTATTGGCATAGTGGTGATGAATTCCATTTGAAAACCATATGCGTTTCAGGTAAGTTTCAAATCTATTCCAGCCTATGGTGCCTTTGTCTCCAGCGTACCCTGTGTAAATCGCCTCACAAAGGTCTCGCACGCGCAAATTGAATCGGTTGTTTTGATCGTACATCATGTCTCGTCCGCTGAGACCTGCTTGATTGAGGCAATAAACGAGGGCTTTTTGACGTGCGGTGAGCTTTTCCCAGCCAGGCACCTGGTACCGAACAATTTTCAAATCAGCGAATTGCTCCGTTTGCCATGTGAACCCGCTGGCATCCGGTTCACTTGCGCCGGATGCTTGTTCAACATAGACTGACCAGTCATCCACGACTGCGTCGCTGAACTTGAATTTTCAGACTCACTGCAGGCCGTGAGCAATAAAAAAGCCACAACGGATGCAGCTGAAGCTAAGTGTAATAATTTTGAGGCCATAGATTACGTTGTTCATTGGTTAACGACGGCAAGTTACTGCATCCTATCTTTGAATCGTGCGACGTTTTTCCCGCCTCCTCCTGCGTTCGTTCATGGCTCCATTTGCAGTGACCATGCCCGTTGCATTATTCATATTGGACATGCAGTTCCTCTGGGTGTATGCGGATGATCTAATTGGCAAGGGGCTCGCTCCTTGGGTCATCGCCGAATTGATGATGTATGCTTCGGCGCGCTTAGTAAATCTCGCGCTTCCACTGGCCATTTTGGTCGCGTCGATTATGGCGTTTGGATCACTTTCTGAACGCAATGAATTAACCGCATTGAAATCTGCCGGACTCTCCATTTTCAGGATCTTTCGACCGCTGGTGGTCACCATGCTGCTCATCTCCTTTGGCGCCTTCTGGTTTTCAAATGCCGCATGGCCTGTTGCAAATCTGAAATTTCGGGCACTACTCTTTTCAGTAACGCAAAAAAAACCAACCCTCAATTTGGTGCCCGGTGCATTTTACAATGGGATAGAAGGCTTTGCTATTCGAGTAGATTCGAAGGAAGAAAACGGCGTGTTGAATGACTTATTCATCCACGATCACCGAGAAGGTGAAACAGGCGTCTCGCGTGTCATTCGCGCTGAAAGAGGACAAATGGAGCAACAAGGGGACCGATTGATTATGACCCTCCACAACGGGGTGTCATATGAGGAAGACTTGGAACAATCCAAACGTCGGAAAGAAAGGTTGCAGCCCCACATATCTTCTTCGTTTGAACGGCAACTATTTGAAATCGATTTGGCCTCCTTGGATTTCAGCAAAGTAGATGAGGGCCTATTTAAACGAGCGCATGAAATGATGACCATTGCGCAGCTTCAACTAGCCATCGATTCAATCGAAGGCATGGCGAACGATCGCTTGCATGAAATCCAGTTGTACGGAGCGCGTCAAACCGCTCTGTTTCGAGATTCTATCGAAACCGCGGGTGCACCATTCGCAGCAGGCGGCATTTGGAACGCGCTCAGTCCTACGCAACGAAGAATGGCCTTTGATGGCGCTAGAAGCCTTGCTCGAAACGGGCAGCAGGGCATTGCAAATGGTTTAGAAGATGCACGTGGACGACGAAAAGCGATGGATCGGCATGCCATCGAGTGGCACCGAAAGTTCTTTCTCGCACTGAGTTGTATCCTGTTATTCTTCATCGGTGCTCCGTTGGGAGCGATCATCCGAAAAGGAGGCTTGGGTATGCCCACTGTGCTTGCGATTGGTATTTTCTTGGCGTTTTACGTTCTCTCCATGCTGGGAGAGCAAATGGTAAAGTCCGGTCAAGTTTCTCCCGTTCTTGGAATGTGGATGAGCTCCCTCATTTTACTTCCTTTGGCAGTCTTTCTGACCCGACAGGCCATGCGAGATGCCAGTGCTTTTCAAATCAAGTGGCCCAGCATCCTGAAGGGTGTATTTCGAATGAAACCAACCCCGACAACCTGACACATGCGCATACTCCAAATTTGCCATAAACCTCCACAACCAAGCAGAGACGGGGGATGCAGAGCCATGGATGCCATGACACGTGGACTGATTGCCGACAGTAACACAGTCAAGGTACTCACCATCGCAACAGAGAAGCACCCTTGGCTCCCTGAAGAGCTTTCAGAGGAATACATGGCTCAAACACGCATTGAAGCGTTAATGGTGGATACAGAGTTAAACCGCGTTGATGCACTTTCGAACATACTCACCGGTGACAGCTACAACATCAGCCGATTTTTTTCCTCTGATTTTGATCGATTACTCACTGATGTGCTTCGGAAAGAGGTCTTTGACTTGATCATTTTCGAGAGCCTGTTCACTGCTCCCTATCTCAAAACGGTTCGGCACTTAAGTGACGGACTTGCAATTTTGAGAACGCACAATGTAGAACATAGGATTTGGGAGCAAATGGCCCAGGAGACAGAGGCCCTGACCAAGCGGCTGTATCTCAAGCATCTCGCGGAGCGTCTCAGAGGATACGAGGTGAACGCGCTCAAAGATTTTGACGCCTTGGCTTCCATTTCGGAAGACGACACCCGCCATTTTAAATCATTGGGATGCGACTCTCCAATTTTCCTCGTTCCCTTTGGATTGGATGAAAAAGAACTTCCTCCACCTTGTATTGGTCCAGCGCAGTTCGCCTTTCACTTGGGCTCCATGGATTGGACTCCCAATGTACAAGGCGTCCAGTGGTTCGTTGACGAGGTTTGGCCTTTGGT
>JGI20156J14371_10001560_pt1 | contig 18783 bp, 22 predicted proteins | sample COG_06_FD_14371 | JGI IMG/M metagenome (IMG submission 14371)
AAAAAATCGGGTCCATTAATAAACTTGGATCGTCATATTCTTTATGTTTAACAATATCCACTAGTTTGGATATATACTCATCTTTTAGGGGACGAATAGGTAAAATTTTGAAGTCTTTATTCATATTAATAACAGCACCTAAAACACATCGTTCTAAACTGTGTTCAATCATTGCGTCTCCCCATTTGCGATTTTCTCTCAAATGTAATTCTAAACTACTTCCACAATGATTTTTTTTTTTGTATTGTTCATAAATAATTGCTGTATCTACCACAGAATTATACTTATAATAATTCTTTACCCAATTAATATCGCAAGAATAATCTTCATTCAGTAAATTATAAATTTTTAAATCACTGTATATTTTTGAAGCAATATCTTTATGAATGACAAAAAAATTTCCTTCTATAAAAAAATAATTCACAGAAAAACTAAAATATTCATTTAGTTCGCTCATATAATGATTATTAACTGTATAGTTAGGTTCTTTACAACCATATGGAGGTAATGAATCATTTAAATATGGAGCTCGTATTAATAAATCAGGAAAAATTCCACCCAAATTAGGATTTTCATTTAAATAATGGATCATTAAATCATAATTTTGAACAAAAGAACGATAATACAATTTTCTCCTATTAAGGTCACTTTTAGAATGTAAATAAAAAATATAATTATAATCAATAGATTTATCTTTTAAATACTGAACGGTAACAAATTTATTTCCCAGATCAAATCCTTTATTTTTTATTTGAAGCCAAGTAATAGTAGGATATTTATTTATTAAATGACCAATTTCCCCATTGCAAAAAGTAACAATAGTTGAAAAATGATCTTTTCCTAATTCAATAAAAATAGTAAATAATTCTTCAAAATGTTCTAGATTAAAACAGTGAATAGATTGTATTAATTTTTTATTAATTTCATTTTTATTCTTTAATTCTTTATAATATATGGGTTCATTAGGATTACTCAAAGAATTATGATATTTGTGTAACAAGTAAGGAAACATTAAATTAGAATTAGATTATATTATTTAGATAAATTTGTAAGGAACCCAATACACCATGTCCCAAATGTGATCCACATAGATTGAATTGCTTTATGAGTATAAGAAATGATCCACTGTAGTCCAACACAATGAGGTGCTTGGGTCATAAAAGGTGACATTAAAAATCCAACTAAAGTTTTTGGGGTACAGAAGAAGGTATATAAATGTACGCAGGTAAAATGTGAAATAATAATTAATAAATATACTTTTACAAGTGAAAATAACCAATATAGGATATCACAAATCCATACTCCTATCAATAACTCATCTAGTATGTATCGTGTCCTCACCATTTAATTTTATAGTAAAAAAAAAGAGTAAATAATTTTCAATTTTAATTTTTTACTTCTCTCAAAATACACTTATATTTCATAAAATTGAAATAAAATTTATACTAATATTACTTTTATTATACAACAACCAAAACGATGGAAAGTCTATACATTCCTCAGAATCTCAGCATCTACATCCCTCATGTGTTTCCCAACATCACAGAGGACAGGGTGAAACAAACCTTTCAAGATCTTATGATCGGAGAGGTAGAGCGCGTTGATTTCGTGCCTAAGGTAGGTAAGAATGGAAAGGAGTTCAAGGCAGCCTTCCTTCATTTCAGGGAATGGTATTGCACAGACACCGCTCAAAATCTTCAGATGAGGATAGTAGATCCTTCTCAAAATGCCCGGGTGGTTTATGATGACCCGTGGCACTGGCAGGTTCTCCCTAACAAGAACCCTCGCACCAAAGAACAAGTTGAAATGGAAAAGACAATCTTTCAACTTCAAGAACGAGTACAGGATTTGGAATCGCAGGTGAATGCTTCTGTAGCATTTCCTCCACTTCTGAAAAGAGACGATAGGGTCTCATCTGAAAAACCTGATGAACAGGAAAATACTAAAGATGAAGATGGGAATTTTTATATGCCTACTCAGGAAGATTACGAAAGAGCTTGGAAAAAGCGTCAAGAGCTCTTGAAAAGTAGAGGCCAAAGACCAAACTGGGAAGTCGAAGGGATTGCTCCCTATCTAGGTAAGAGATAGGTCTTAATTTGTATGTTATAAAAAAAATAAAAAATATTGTTTGTTTGTTTGCCCCTGTTTTTTTGTCGTGTTCATTCATCGCTTATTCAATTTTTTTCTATATAGCTTGTATAAATAAATGGAAATAACTAAACAATACGAAGAAAAAGAAAAAGATTTTCAAAAGATGGATAAAAATGTAATGATGACTTTTTATATCACTTATGTTTTTTTATTGACTACAGGAACCATTACATTTATTGAAGCAATGAGAACAGGAGATAGTAAGGTAAGAAATATTTTAAATTTAGAGACTTGTATATCAGTTGTTGCAGCATATTTTTATGGTCAATTTGTTGATCGTATTAAAACAGAAGGTTTAGATTATAAAAAAATTAATGAAACAAGATACACAGATTGGATGATAACAACACCAATTATGTTATTGGTGTTATGTTTAGCTCTTGTTTATAATTCTAAAACCGAATTAGCATTTTCAAAATATTTACTTATTTTGTTATTAAATTTTGGAATGATCATGACAGGTTATTTGGGTGAAATAGGAGCTTATTTTACTTCAAAAAGAAGCGCTAATATTGTTGGATTCCTTTTCTTTGCTGGATTATTTGGTTACATTTATAAAGAGTTTTTATACAAAAAATATAATTTTGATAATGCTTTGATTTATTATAGTTTCCTAATTCTCTGGACATTCTATGGGGTATTCTATGAAATGGAAGAGGGGTTCAGAAATGTTGCTTATAACATACTTGATTTATTTTCAAAATGTTTTGTAGGCATATTCTTCTGGGCATATTTTGCTGGAGTATTTACTTTGAAAGAATAATTTTTTTTATGGAGATTTTGAATGTAATCGATTTCTTGTTTTGAAAAATCAAAATAGTTGGCAATTGTCTCGTCATTAATTAAATATGGAAAATCCTGCAAATTAGAAATATCTGGAATATAATCAAATATATATTTTTCCAAATATTTCATTCTATATCGCATACATTCAAATAAATATAACGCCGTATAGGTTGAAAGAAAATCTGAAATTCGTTGAAAATCATAATTAGACTTATCTAATATAACATATTTATCTCGATTGCTTATTCCATAACTACCTTCTTTATCANAAAAAGGAAAACCATACATTCCGTGTGCTAAAATGAGTTTTGGTTGTTTGTAAAAACTACAAGGTTCTTTGCTATAATGAATTACCAATTCCGCCTCCTCTTTTGCTAATATACAAGTTGAAATATTTGGGTATTTATGTATAGAATCAGGTGAACTTGAAGGGAGTTATGTTTGGCAGGTAAATTAGTTTTTTTTACTTTCAATGGTCCTGCATTTTTAAGATGAGACATTACTTTTTTTAAAATAGATACCCCAAATACCGGTAATGATTCGGTAAGGGGATATTCAATATAATCTTCTACTTGTTTATCATAAATTTCCACAACATTCTTTGGAGAATCTTTTTGAAGGCACCAAATAGAAGTAGGGGTTTGAGCTTCATTTTCAAAACATTTATTTGTTTCTGTATTAGTAAAACATTTCACTTTTAATAAGGCATAAGAATATAAAGTATTATGTATTTTATCTTTTGTAGGTTTCATCCATAAGGTTGGAGTGATCAAACAAAGAAATCCTTTTGGCTCTAATAAACTTAATGAATGATACACAAAATCTTTCCAGACAGCCTTACCATCTTGTTTTTTGGATAATATCTGATTTGTAGGAACCTTAAGAAGACCATTGCAATTAAATGGTGGATTGCCAAAAATAACATTAAAATGAATTGATTGATAAGTAAGATAGTCTTGATGAATAACATTTTTAAAGTTTTTTTGAAGGAAAGGAATATGTTCATCATTTATTTCAATTACATAAATCATATTTTCTAAAATATGTTGTTGTCTTTCTTGTTTATTAGGAAAAAAAACTTGTAAGGATTCCATTAATTTATCAATTAACAAAAAGGCAAATACACCTCGTCCTGCACCAACATCTAACCATTTCCAATCCTTTTGTAAAAAGGCATCCTCCGGTATTTGTTGAAAGAATTGAGGTACAAAATAGGGAGGAGTAAATACCTCCCCGAATTTTGCCTTGTTGTTCATATCTATCAAAACGGAATATTTTATAATTTAAAAATTACTGAATAAAAGGCACTAAAAAAAGAGTTCTATATAAAATTGAATGACTATAAATAAAAAATATTTTCTCTCAAATAAATGTTTTCAATTGGATTAACCCGCTTTAATAATAATACTTGGAGAGAAAATCAAGAATATAAACAAAAACAAAATATATCAGGATGTATTTATGGTGTTCCTGTAAGAGTATGCGAACACCTGGCTCCCGAATATCCAATATGTGTATTGGAATGTAACAATTCAATAAATCAAATAATTGGAATTGGGTTTATTAAAAATATAATTTGTACTAAAAAATATTATAAAATATATTCGGAGGGAAACTATAATAGATATACCTATCTAGGAAATAAATATTTATCAATAAATGAGTTAGATGAAGAAGATCAATTATATATAAAAAATATTGAAAATATAATTTTTAAAACAAAAAAACATATGAAAAGAGGTCAAGGAATCACATTAATAGGAGAAGAACGATGGCTTCCTTTGTTAAGAAAAATTGAAAAACATCCTAAAACTTGGTTCGTGGAATTAATAAAAAAAAAAGATATACATTGGTAAGTTATATAGACAATGTAGGAAAAATTCATATCCTCAAATTTATATGTGATATTTTTTTTTTGATTTACACCTTTTAACATTTCAAACGCCGATTAATTAACGCTTAATTTAATCCATTTATCAATAGAAAACATATCTCCATACCATATTTTATTTAATTCATATTCAGGATAATAAATATTAGAAAAAAATGATAAATAACCAATTACTGCTGAAAATGAACCATGTGATAATATGATATGTTTACAAGTGCTCGCAAATTGAAATGTAGTTATTTCATCAAAATTAATTAATTGTGAAGATGGATATAATTTTAACATTTCTTTTATTATATTATTATTACCATCATCTGTTGATATATACAAATTATCAAAAATTATATTTTGAATTGCGTTTATATAATATTTAATTCCTGGATTAAAATGTGCAACATCAGTTAATCTAATATGAATAAATAAATCATTATTTTTAGTATATCGCTCTTTAAATGGATTATTATTAATAATATTTGATTTTATTTCATCTTTATGTAAATAATTATATAAAAAGTTTGTAATTTCTTTTGTCTGAAAATAATTGTTATTTGGGTTTAAATTATAATTTAATTTATCAATATTGTAAATCGTAAAGTAATTCTCATCTGTTAAACGATTAATATATTCATATGAATTACTACCACTAAATAATTCAATTCCTAATTTTTTAATTAAATCTTTATTATAGTATTTCACCTTTATATTATGTTTTTTAGCTAATAAAGAAACTGCTAAGTTTCGTATAATTTGATTTCCTAATCTACCTTTATTTCCAGTAGTTGAAGTCATATATAAAATTAATATAATATTAATATTATATTAATATTATATCGGCATTTGATATTTATTTTTTGATTTAAAGCTATTTCTCTGAGTATAACTATATAATGTTTTATAATTGTTTCTTATTTTTAGCATTTTCTTATATCTGTTCTTGTAAGGATTATAAGGCTGTTGATCAACTTGATTTACCCCAATACATGGGAAAATGGTATCAAGTATATAAGGATAATTTTAATAAAGCATTTCAAGGATTTGGAAGATGTTCTACTGCGGAATATTCAATATTGGAATCAAACAAGGTTTCGGTATTAAATCAACAAATAAATAAAAAAAATGAATATGAAACTATTGATGGTTATGCTTTTTATAAAGATGACGATTGTTGTGGGTATCTAACAGTCAAACTTGATGGCGCACCAGAAGCAGCCTATTGGGTTTTAGAACTAGGACCTATTGTAGAAGATCTTTATGACTATTCAATTGTTTCAGACAATTTAGGGTTGTCATTATTTGTCTTGGCGCGGGATGTGGATAGATTTTATAAATTATACAATGAAATGGTATTAAAATCATTAAACGAATTTGGATTTAACAAAGCGATTAACAGTCCTTTAGTTATGAATCAAACAGATTGTAATATTTAATTTACGGAAATAAGAATTTTATTTGTAAATTAAAAACTGTGTTTGGATTGTATAAATAAATGTATTACAGTCAATCAGAAGAAGATATTTTTCTCAATACACATTTTTTCAAAGATAAAAAAAAAGGAATTTATGTAGAGTTAGGAGCATTAGATGGAAAACTGTATAGTAATACAAAATTTTTTGAAGATAGACTTGGTTGGAGTGGAATTTTGATTGAACCACATCCAGAAAAATTTAAACTTTTAAGAAAAAACCGACCGCGTAATTTTTTGTTCAATGAATTAGTGAGTTGTCACAAAGAGCCTCTTCCATTTCGTTATTTTATTGATAATCACGCAGCAGTATCTGGTGTCGAAAGCACACTTTCTAGACACCATATGGAAACATTTTATGAAAGCTCAGATAAATGGACAAAGGCACAACCTCAATCCACTATTACTATGACACCTAAAACATTAACAGAAATAATTAAATCAACAGGTATAAAACACATCGATTTTTTATCATTGGATGTAGAAGGTCATGAATATGAGGTTCTTCGATCCTGGGATTTTTCAGTCCCTATTCATATAATATTGATTGAAACACTTGGGGTCCAACCTGAAAAAGATGAGAGTTGTAGGCGGATATTAAAAAAAAATAATTATAAATTTTTAACAAAATGGAAACATAACGAGGTCTATCAACTACAAATTTAATGAGATGCAATATCTTTCATTCTACATTTTTTGTTTGATCCAATGTATAAATGTGAATTTTCTATGAATGTATTCATAGGGGAAGGTAGAGTAGCTGGGTATTGTCCATTACGATAAGTTATTTTAAATCCATTATTAGGATTTAATGGAATTTGAATTTGTGTCATATTACAATTGAAAGCTACCGAAATATATTGAAATTGTTCATTGGCATATTCTAACAGTTTGTTGAAATGTTCTGTTTTATCATTTACTGTATCTATCCAATTTTGTATAATGGAAAAATCCAAATGCTTTTTAGTATCATCGGTTAGTTCTCTAGTAAATTCTAGAATATCTCTTAGAAATTCGGTTCCTACAACAGTTATTAATTCTAATACATGCATTTTTTCTTCTAGTTTGCATTTAAGCTTATTTTGTTTGCAAATGATTTCTGCAAATGATTTCTTGTCTCGATCTTCTAATAAATACTCTACTCGTAATCTGGAATGAGGATCGGTTATTCGCATTGCCCATCTTGCCTCTCTTAAATCGACTCCAGAAATATGATTTAATAATTGAATTAATGACGAAAATTTTTTTTTATAGTAAATATTGATTTGTCCTAATTTTTCAATATATGCTTCATTTCCTTCTTTAGTTTTAAGGCATTTAACAGATAACTCGTGCATGTACTCAAGTACATTAGAGAATACCCAAAAATCGGGTACTCCGCCACACAATACATCATTTGGATCACGCCGAACAATCCCATTATTTCTTTGTCTTTGCATTTGATAATAATGAGGATTATGAATATTACCCGTTTCGATCTCACCTGATCTCCAACCAAATACTGTGAAACATAAGGTACAAAACATTTGATCACAACCACTAATTTTATAGATTCTCTGACCGCAGTTGGGACAAGGCTTGGTATTTTTTTTTATTTCAACAGCTGTGGCTTTGTCGTCCTCTTTACAAGTATGAGAATCTCCTTCAATTCCAACAAGACAATCTTTACAAGTCGAACGGTTACATAGTTCGCAAAAGTGCTCCTTATTTAAGAAGCCTTTACAATTTTCAAATGAGCATGACATGATAAAGGTTACATTTTTTTTTGTTTTTTTATTGGCATCCTCAAGTAAAAGTTGCCCTGCTTCCCAAAGGAGCTCCTTCCTTTTTTTGTCTTTTTCTTCAATCAAATTGATTAGGATTTTTTTCTCTGCAGATTCAATTTCAGATTCCATCTTATCAATTTTTTTTCCAAGAACAACCATCTCTTTCACAATAAGTGAGGCTTGTGCTTTCAAATCTCTTTCCTTTTTGATTCGGGAAGCTCGTTCCATACTTTCGGGAAGACGACTTAGTTCTGTATCGACTAAGACCTTATTACGAATAGGCGTATATGTTTTAAGAAACCAAAGTCTGGTTAATTGGGTGACAGTAAAGTATTGAGACCAACCTGTTTTACAGCTCATACAATGGGGAGCGCTATTTTCTTTGGAAAGTAAATATGTCTGATGACATGATCTACAAGCTTTAAACTCGCAATCCTTGTTTGAACAAGTGATTATACGGGGAGAAGTTATTTTGAAAGTTTCGCAGCAAACAGAGCAATCCATTTTATCGGAATATATATATTTTATTTACATGCAATCAAAATGTATTTTTGAATCAATTTTTTTTGGGTTGTTGAGAGACATACAAAAAGGTGATTAAAAAAAACCTAACTAAGAAGATATTAAAATTATTTTTTTGCTTTTTATTATCTTAAAATATATTTATTTAATCGTTTCTACTGAGTTCTGTTGCTTTTGGCTGACCCTTCGCCCAGTAGGCTTCTCCCAACAAAGCCAGGTTTTCGGCGGTGAGCCGCCCAGTAACTACTTGCTTCTTTGCTGCTCGTTCAGCATCCTTCGCCTTCTTATTGGCTTGCTTCTTTGCTGCTCGTTCTGCATCCTTCGCCTCCTTATTGGCTTGCTTCTTCGCAGCTCGTTCGGCATCCTTGGCCGTTTTTTTCTCCGCCTTCAGGAAAAGTTTTTGAGCCAGTTTCATTTGTTTTCCCGCATACTTGGCGGCTTCTTTCAATTCTTTTTTTTCTTGAAGCTTCTGTTCCCGCTCAAATTGTTTTTTCGTATATAAAACAACATAAGCCTTACCTGTAGGGGACTTAACCTTTTTTGCGACTAGTTGAAACTTTTTTCCCTGAGGCTTCATAGACTTCTTTACCTCATTAACAAGGGTTGTGGAGGGAAATTTGTAAGTTGCTTTGTGGGTAGATGTCGACATTTTGCTTTGTTATGACTCGGAATACTTTGTATATTAGCTTTTTTGACATGAACCCCAGGGCAATTTTTAAATCAATTTTTTTGGGGTTGTTGAGAGACAAGAAACAACTTACGACTCGGAGCCAATGATAATTTACGACTCGGACCAATAAACAACTTACGACTCGGACTTAGAGATGACCTACGACTCGGACTTAGTAATAACTTACGACTCGAACTTAGAGAAGACCTACGACTCGGACTTAGAGAAGACTTACGACTCGGAGCAAATGATAACTTACGACTCGAACTATATAGTCATCTTTGGGTTGTTAAAAAAAGTTTTAAATTAAGGATAAGAAAGGGCTAATAAAAATCTATTAGAAGTATTCAATTTCTGGTATATATTTCGGGTCATTCCTCCTCTTCCAAATATATTCGAATATTTCTTCAAAGGCATTACCTGCTGCCTCAACTCCAAATTCAGTTACAAATTCCTGAACAGCACATGGGTTGTAGTTAGAGGCCATAGGATTACGCTCCTGCTGCAAAGCACAGGAGAGTCGCATAAGGTCCGTATTTACCGAAGGTCTATCAGGATGTTGATTGGAGGCAATAATCTGAGTAGCATCGAGGACATCTTGATCTTTTGTAATCATATGCATGATTTCCCAAGGATGGTAATCCTCTTTAAAATCGTTCGTGATTTCTCTAATTTGATCGGGGTTGTCCATTAGGAGTCGGCAAATTTTCAAATTTGAGATGAGGGTCATTTTATTAGGACTCGGGATACTTTGTGTGTTAGCTTATTTGANTTGGCCTCCAGGGCAATTTCCAAATCAATTTTTTTGGGGTTGTTGAGTGACAAGAGAAGACCTACGACTCGGACTTAGAGAAGACCTACGACTCGGACTTAGTGATGACATATGACTCGGACTTAGACAAGACTTACGACTCGGACTTAGTGATGACATACGACTCGGACTTAGCGAGGACCTGCGACTCGGACTTAGAGAAGACTTACGACTTGGACTTAGAGAAGACATACGACTCGGGCTTAGCGAGGACTTACGACTCGGACTTAGAGAAGACTTACGACTCGGACTTAGTCATGACTTCCGACTCGGACTTAGTGAATACCTACGACTCGGACTTAGTGATGACTACCGACTCGGACTTAGAGATGACTACCGACTCGGAAAAAAAGGGGGGAGGCAGGACATGGAAGGGTAGTTCGGGTCGTTGTTTTTTTATTTTTGGTTCGTACCTATTTCGTCTGTTTCGCAGTCGCAGGCGTTATGGGGAACGGGATGGCTGGGTTGATCTTCTCTAGAGGGACATTCTTCAACCACTCCAAGGTCTCCAACCACCATGCGTCTGCCTCACCCCACGACCCGTTCTCGTCTTCCCAAGCCATAGTGCACCTATGGTTCTCTAACGAGTCATAGAGAAGCCTCTTCAGGTGGGAGCGAGAGATGTTCTTATGCATTTTTGGAGGCATTGTTGGACTCGGAATACTTTGTATGTTAGCTTATATGACTCGGACTCCAGGGCAAAATCCAAATCAATTTTTTTGGGGTTGTTGAGTGACAAGAGAAGACCTACGACTCGGACTTAGAGAAGACTTACGACTCGGACTTAGAGAAGACTACCGACTCGGACTTAGCGAGGACTTACGACTCGGACTTAGTGATGGCTTACGACTCGGACTTAGAGATGACCTACGACTCGGACTTAGAGAAGACTTACGACTCGGACTTAGAGATGCTCTCCGACTCGGGCTTAGAGATGAGTTACGACTCGGACTTAGTGATGACATACGACTCGGACTTAGAGAGGACTTACGACTCGGACTTAATGATGACTTCCGACTCGGACTTAGTGATGACTTCCGACTCGGACTTAGTGATGACTACCGACTCGGACTTAGTGATGACTACCGACTCGGACTTAGAGAAGACTTACGACTCGGACTTAGTGATGACTTACGACTCGGAAAAAAAGGGGGAGGCAGGACATGGAANGGATAGTTCGGGTCGTTGTTTTTTTTAGTTCGTACCTATTTCGAGGCTTTCACCTTCGAAGACATTACGGGGAANGGGATAGCTGGGTTGATCTTACTCAGAGGGACATTTTGCAACCACTCCAGGGTTTCCTCCCACCATATATCTGCCTCAAGTGTCGACCCATGCTCGTCCTCCCAAACCATTGAGTACCAGTGGTTCTCAAGCGAGCTATAGAGAAGCTTCTTCAACGGGGAGCGAGCGATGTTCTTTGGCATTTTGTCAGGAGGACACATTGTAGGACTCGGAATACTTTGTATGTTAGTTTATATGACTCGGACTCCAGGGCAAAATCCAAATCAATTTTTTTGGGGTTGTTGAGTGACAAGAGAAGTCATACGACTCGTACTTGGAGAGGACCTCCGACTCGGACTTAGAGAAGACATGCGACTCGGACTTAGAGATGACCTACGACTCGGACTTAGAGAAGACCTACGACTCGGACTTAGAGATGACCTACGACTCGGACTTAGAGATGACCTACGACTCGGACTTAGAGAAGACTTACGACTCGGACTTAGTGATGACTACCGACTCGGGCTTAGGGATGACTTACGACTCGGACTTAGATAAGACTTACGACTCGGACTTAGAGATGACCTACGACTCGGACTTAGAGATGACCTACGACTCGGACTTAGAGATGACCTACGACTCGGACTTAGTGATGACATACGACTCGGACTTAGTGATGACATACGACTCGGACTTAGCGAGGACTTAGAGAGGACTTACGACTCGGACTTAGTGATGACTACCGACTCGGACTTAGAGAGGACTCGCGACTCGGACTTAGAGATGAGTTACGACTCGGAATAGAATAGTGTATTTACGACTTGGGTTAAAAAAATGATTTACTTAAACTATTCTATAAAATTGTCAGTTCTATTAATTCTTAAAGTTTTGAATATTTCATGGCCTCTACCTGTTCATCCGATAGCCTCAGCATCTTTGCATTCATCATCAAATCATAATGAGCATCTCCTATAGCATCAGTACCTATTTCTTCTTTTAGTTTCCAAACTGCATGAGATTCTGGATTAACTTCCTCTAGAATTATCGCCTTTGCCAAACGAATTAAATTAGGATGTTTTGTTGTCATGAATCTAGGGTAATTTCCTGAGAGGTCCTCAGCTGACGCTAGGAATTCCTGATAGGTTGGATTTTCATCAAGAATGTTTGCAATTTCAAATTCGTTCATGTTGTTTATTTGATTTACCCTCTAAGCATGTTTTTAAATCAACTTTTTTGGGGTTGTTTTGTTTTGGACATGGACTAAAAAAAAAGTCCAAGTCAAAATTAGAATTATAAATTTACTTTTTTTTCTTCCTTGTTTTATTTTTATTTTTTCTGCGTTTTGTTTTACGCATCTTTTTAGTTCCTCCTTTTGATTTTACAGACTTACTATGTTTGCTATGATGTTTAATAATTGGCTTTGCTGTTATACTCCAATTTGGATTGTCTAATTTAAATTCAGGTTTCTTTGAACTGGTAAGGACACGAACTGATCCGATCGCGCTAAAATTAGAATTTCGGAGACCAGGCATTTATAATAAATAGAAATATAAAAAATATTTTTATGAAAAGGACATTAAAAGAGCCTTGGTTAAAGACAATTTAGGTGATTTACCCTTACAATCAGGTTTTCCTAATAAAAACTGCATATACTTAAAATTTTTTCCGTATTCATTTTTTTTCATTCCCATATATACCAAAAATCCAATAATTCCAACTAATGCTCCTAGGTAAGATAAATAAGTATTAAGTCTATTCAATTGAGATTTAAATGGATCGTCGTCTTTTAATTCTCTCTTATACAAATAAATAAAATAAACAATAGAAAAAATAAATACTGTTAAAAACCAAAACACATAATGAGTTTTGGAAAAAATTAAAAATATAAAATAAAGAATGAGAGAAGTCTGCGTACCTTCGGTTACTGTAAAATTAGGAAGAGTTAATAACACAAAAAAGAACAAAGTTAAAAATCCAAATACATGTTTCATTATCATACTTTCACTTAAAACAGCTTGCACATTGCATGGAAACAATTGTCCAATATAATTTCCAGATATAATTAAAATAAATACTAAAATTGCTATTGTTTTATCTTCAACTTTAAACATATATAAATATATAGAATATATTTATACATGGAATTATATGAAGAATGGGAAGCAGATCATATAAATTATAATATAGAAGAATATAGCCCTAACGAACTGATACAAATTCTTGAGATAGTTGTTCCAAACGAAGAAAGTATTCTTAAGAAAACCAATTATTTTATTGAAAAATTTGAAAATGAAAATAAACCTGAACTTTCAAGTTTTTTTAAAGAAGCTCAAGAAAAGTTACTTGAAAATCTTCCCGATACTCAAACTGTCACTGTTGTTAACAATAAAACAGGAGAAGAAGAAACAAAGGATTTAGTAGATGTTTGGTTTCAAGACCAAAATATTCCGCAAGGTAATAATCCTATTCAGTATAATAAAAACACTAATAGAAAACAAACTATTGATGTATTTGATAATAATCATTTTCCAATGAAAGATGATCGTCTTGGTGTAAATGAAACTTTTCCTGTTCCTGTTGCTCAAGGACAACTAAATCCAAATATTACCAATACCTATACACGATTTATTAATATTGATACCGCTTATAGATTAAATGCAAATAGTGAAGGAGATAATTTTCGTTACCGGGACTTGACTTCTCAACATTTAAGTTCGTATAGTAGTTCTAATTTTACTTTTGACTTAAATGAAAGACTGGACAAAGTTCTACGGCTTCAATTAGTTTCAGTAAATATTCCACTCAGTTGGTACGCAATAGATGATGCATATGGAACAAATACATTTGCAATTAATGATACAATAATTAGTATTAAAAGTGGAAATTATTCTAAAATAGAAATAATTGATGCTATTCAAACTCAATTAACCCTTGCCGATCCTTCCTATAACATTACATTCGATCATATTAATCAAAAGGTAACTATAGGTCTTAAATCAAATGACATCCTTTATTTTTATAAGGATGAAGGAGTGTTAAGTTCTTCAAACGGAAAAAAAAATTATAATTTAGGTTGGATATTGGGTTTTAGAAATTCAGAATATTACAGTGAAGTTGCTACTGATCTAGTTGATGGAATTTATTATTATGAATCCGAATCATTAATTGATATTACTGGAACAAAATATATATATATGGTCCTTGATGATTTCAATAATAATGTACATGATAAAGGAATTGTTGGAATAGAAAACAGAAGTTCTCAAATTACTCTTCCCTACTTAACAAAAAATCGTAATTTTGATTTGTCATATAATGATTGTGTATCCGTTGAAAAGAAACCTGTCCCTGTAATTCAGCAAGGGAACCCCCGCCAGATTACCAGAAAGCAACAATATTCAATAAATCAAATTATTCAAAATAGGCAAAAATTAACCAAAGATTATTTTAATTCACCTACCATGAATAATATACTAGCTATTCTTCCTGTAAATACTGATAATCTAAATTCAAGATTATTAATTGCACCCATGCAACTAGAAACAAATATTCGTATTTATTTTGGACCAGTAAATATCGAAAGAATGAAAATTAGATTATTGGATGATAAAGGGAATGTTTTAAATTTAAATGGAGCTGACTGGTCTTTTACAATTGTTAGTACACATTTATATCAATATTAAATATATAATGCTTGGATATTATGGTCCATTCTTATTATTTTTAACAAGTATCATTTTATTTTTACTTTATAAACCGATTTCATTTAGTATCTTATATATTGTTTTTTCAATATTTAATACCATAATTAATATTTTATTAAAAATTGGAATTCAGCAACCCAGACCTTCTTTAAAAAATTGTGACAAATGGTGGTTTAATATTTATGGAATGCCCTCTGGACATGCTCAATCTGTTTTCTTTAGTGGAGTTTTATTAATGTATTATTTCCCTCTAACTTGGATCTATCTTTTAGTTCTCTCATTATGGATTGCTACCTTATATCAACGCTATTCAAGTTTATGTCATTCTGCTTTTCAGTTATTGATTGGTTCTTTAGTAGGAATCTTCATTTCCTATTTATTTATTAGTTTCTCTCCATCACTTCTTTCAAATCAGATATAAATGTTCTTACGAGTTTATCGCTGTTGGGTTGATTTAAAGGACTTAAGTCAGGCCTACTATTCATTTCTAATATATTTCCTGCTTTAGTAAAGGGAATTTGAATGCTAGGAGAAATGTAATCAAACCCAATAATATTCATCTTTAAATGTTTGGTAATATTACAAAACATCTTATGATTCAAAGGATGTAACTGGGTAATAGGGATCATTTTTAATTCAGTTGTTCCCTTATTTGAATTTAATAAATTGGTAATTTTTATTTTTTCATATTTTGGTAAAATATCGTCAAATTGATATCCTTGTTTTTCGATTAAAGATTGAGAAACATCTAATGTGGTATATTTATTTATTTTTTTAATTTCTTCTTTTTTTAATTGAATCAACTCCGCTATTGTTCTTTTTCCATCTCCTTCCAATATCGGAGGTACCCGATGATAAATATAAAGCACTTTATTATTAAATACCGTAACTCTATATACCTTACCTTCGGCTTGTTCTTGTATTAAATAATTTTCTTTATTTTTTATTTTTTTTAAATGAGAATTTAATTGAGTTTTATTATAAATATCGGTAATAATTCCATTTCCTTTATGCCCATGAATTGGTTTTAATACTAATGGGTAAGAGAGATTTGTTGTCGTAAAATCTTTCACATGTACGGTTTGAGGAGAAGGGTAACCAAAGTTTTTCATAAATTCAAAAGTTTGGGCTTTACTATTAATTATATCTAGATTTTCTTGTGGGGGAAAATTAAAACATTTGTCATAACTTATTGATTTACCTTGATGAGATAAAGTCCTGGAAAATTTATTAACATAAATTTTATGAGGTCTTAATTTTGAAATAAGTATTGGATTTTCAAGAGACTTACAATATACTTTTGAATTTGCTTTAATGTTTAGTAAAATAATGCTTAGCGTTAATAATAAGATCATAATAAGTAAAATAATCCAATAAACCATTTTTATATATATTTAATTTATATTAAAAATATATAATGAGTTATTTTCCATTCTCCAATTTATTGATTGCTAATAATATAAGTAAGGCTTTTATAATAAATTCGATTGTTTCAGGGATTATTGTTTCTGTAGGTATTATTATTCAAAAAAGTTTAGACAGTGAATATAAATTTATTAATGATTTAAATAATAAATATTTTGGAAACATTATGTTATCTGAAAAGGAAAAATTAATTATTCTTTTTTTCTCAACTGTATTCAGTTCCTTAATAGTTTATCATTTTTTTCTATTGACATTAGGATATGGCGGAGGCCTATTAACTAGTTTAAATGTAAATCCAATCAAATATTATTATGAACCTTTTAAAAAATACTAAGAAATTTAGATTTAAATAGAAATCTTTAAAATGTATAATGAAGTTATTTACTTTTCTACTTCCAACCACCTGTGCTTTTATAATGAAGCCTAGAATTTTACCTACTAGACTTTATTCATCAATTCATGTCGCAAGCGTTGCTTTACCCAAAGTTTCAGACAACAATGCTTCTGCTAGCCAACCTTCCTACTACGAAATTTATGATTGGGTTCATAAAAATTCTACTATGACCTATGAAGAATGGTTAAAAGATGTATCAGGATATTTAAATGGAGTTATTCCTTGCTCAAACAATGAGACAAATAAACCGGGATACCCACGACAAGCCAATTTAAATATTTCTTACCCCGATATGTCTGACCTTGATGACCTCGATAGTGAAGAAATGGACATTTTTAAAAAATTGTTAAATGAAAATGTACAAGAGGATATAGAAAAAACACAAAAAAAAATGGAGGAGGAGATGCAGAGAAGAAGAGATTTGGAACAAGCCTTTTTACCTATGGGAATTAGGGTAGTTAAAGTTACTCGTGAAAATGAAGAAGGTACTAAAGGACCAAAAGATTCAAGTGAAAATTTTCAAGTAGAACGAAATATTTCTTATAGTTTTAAAGATGTAGGAGGATATAAGAAAGTAAAGGATGAACTTCTTCAAAGCGTTGATATTTTAACCAATTACGAGAAATATCAAAAATTTAGTGTCAGAACTCCCAAAGGAATGATTTTAGAAGGACCTCCTGGAAATGGAAAAACCTTGATTGCCAAAGGATATAGTGGAGAAGTGAATGCTTCTTTTATTGCAGTATCAGGTTCTCAGTTTTTAGAAAAATATGTAGGCGTTGGAGCAAGTAGAGTGAGAGAATTATTTGAACTAGCACGAGAGAACAAACCTTGTATTATATTTATTGACGAGATAGATGCAATTGGTAAATCTCGCGGAACAGGTGAAGCTGGAGAGAATCAAAATTCAGAGGCACAGGCTACACTTAATGAGTTATTAGTAAATTTAGATGGATACCAATCTAATGAAGGTGTATTTGTAATCGGAGCAACAAATCGTGTTGATTTACTTGATAATGCTTTGATCCGTCCTGGAAGAATTGATAAAAAAATATATGTAGGAAATCCGGATGCGGAAACAAGGCGTGAAATTCTTAAGATTCATATTAAAGGAAAGCCTAAAAATTATGATGTGAATGTGGAAGACTTAGTAGATATGACCAATGGATTGTCAGGGGCTGAAATCGAAAATTTATTAAATGAGGCCATGTTATTTGCCTTGCGAGAAAATCGTGAATTTATGATTAATAGTGATTTAGAAAATATTATGTCGCGCATGCTTGTAGGATATCAATCAACCGAAAACACTTATAGTGATGATATGATAAGGCGTATTGCTATTCACGAAATGGGGCATGCTATTGTTGGAATTTTTTCGTTGGATCATGCCAAATTAGTAAAAGTATGTTTGAATGTTTGGTCGCCCTCGAGTCCTGGATATACCATTTTTGAAAATGCAGAAATTGATAGTAATATTTACACAAAAGAAAAACTTGAAAATAGGTTAATGGTATTACTAGGTGGTAGAATTGCAGAGGAGGTATTCTTTGGTGCTTCTATTACTTCAGGAGCATCGAAAGATATCGAAGAGGCTTACAGTTTAGCAGAGAAAATGATTACAAAGTTTGGAATGGGAAGGAAGTTGGTAGTCCCCTATTATAGTGAAAATTCTAAGGTTTCTATTGATAGAGATATAGAGAGATTGGTAGAAAACGCTTACAATAAAGCTCATGCAATTATTACAAAAACAAAACCTATAATGGATCAGTGTTCAAATGAATTGATAAGCAATAAGTTGCTGCTACCTGAAAGGATATATGAAATAATTAAACAACACGGTATGGAAATTTAAATATAAGAGACACTAATTATTAATTAAATAAAAAAATTTATTTTTTTTTTATTTATTTTATTTGAAATTGATAGAATTATATAAAATAGGATATACCATTTGGGGATTTTCTTAAAAAATGAATT
>JGI20156J14371_10001569_pt1 | contig 18719 bp, 20 predicted proteins | sample COG_06_FD_14371 | JGI IMG/M metagenome (IMG submission 14371)
CTTTGATTTTTGCGGCAAAGGAAGGGGCGTNGTTCTTGATGAACCTTCAGTTGTTGCAATNCAAAACGTGCAGGGTCCCGGTGGACCTCAATCAAGAAANACAGTCCTAGCTGTTGGTACAGAAGCCAAATCTATGCTCGGAAGATCACCTCAAAGTATTGAAGCAATTCGNCCAATGAAGGACGGCGTAATTGCTGANTTTAATATCACAGANGAGATGATAAAACATTTCATTAAAAAAACTATATCAACTAATATGTTTGCNCCCAGNCCGAGGATTGTCATCTGTGTTCCTTATGGNGCAACACAAGTAGAAAAAAGGGCTATTAGGGAATCTGCTGAAAGAGCAGGTGCAAAACAAGTTTTTTTAATCGAGGAACCAATGGCAGCAGCAATTGGTGCAGATTTACCTATTCAAGATGCAACCGGTTCAATGGTTATTGATGTAGGCGGCGGCACAACAGAAGTAGGTGTTATTTCTTTAGGTGGAATTGTATATGCAAGCTCGGCTAGGGTGGGGGGGGATAAAATTGATCANTCAATTGTTGATTATATGAGAAGAAATTATGGCACTTTAATCTCAGAACCCACTGCTGAAAAAATNAAACAACAAATTGGCAGTGCTTTCCCATTAACAGAATTGCTTACAATGGATGTGACAGGGAGAAATTTAGCAGAAGGACTTCCAAGAAAATTAAGTGTCTCTAGTAATGAAATATTAGAAGCTATCGCTGAACCGCTGCATACAATAGTGGGGGCTGTGAAAACTGCGCTTGAACAAACTCCGCCTGAGCTTGGATCAGATATTGCTGAAAATGGTATGGTGCTTACGGGTGGTGGTGCACTTTTAAAAAATCTTGATCGATTACTTCAAGAAGAAACAGGCATTCCGGTGATCATTGCTGAAGATCCCCTTACTTGTGTTGCTAGGGGTTGTGGCAGAACATTAGACCAATTAGATTATTTTAAAAACACATTTGTTTATGAATAAATTTAATGGCACTCAAAGTTTCTAAAAAAGAATTAAGTTTATTTACAAGTAATTTCTCTTTAACCTACTTCATCTTTTTTATCATTCTAACTTTTGTACTTATGTTTATGGATTATCGATATGATTATCTTAAACAAATCAGAAAAGATCTTTCAATTGTCACTTCACCCTTTATCAGCAGCACCAATAGCATTATGAATTTTTTTGAAAACATTCAGGATTCTACCAAATCAAATGCGAGTCTGAGAGATGAGATAAAACAACTCAACATTAAAATTGATAAGCTATCCATTGAAAACCAAATCAGAAATTTTCTTGTTGCTGAAAATGAAAACTTAAGAGAAGCAAATATTTTATCAAAAAAACTTTCGCCTAAAAAAACTTTTTTTGCTGAGGTTACAACGCCGACGATAAGAGGCAATATGAAAATTGTAGTTATCAATAAAGGTACTAAAAACGGACTTAGAGAGGGTATGCCTGTTGTAAATAAATTAGGATTAGTTGGGCAAATATTTTCTACTTATGAAAAAACGAGTGAAGTGATTCCATTATTATCAAAAAAATTTGCTGTGAATGCGCTTCAAAATAATGGGAAAAATCATGCCATCATATACGGCAATAATGAATTTTTAGAAATTCCATACTTTCCAGCATCAATACAAATTTCTATCGGTGATATCTTTGTGACCTCAGGTTTAGATAAAGTCTACCCTAGTGGCATAAAGATTGGAGAAGTAGTTGAAATATCTCCCGAAGACAAACAATTTAATAAGATAAAATTAAAACCTTCAACTTCCTCAAATCAGTTTTCTTTAGTTACTGTCATTGATTATTAGTTATGATTAAAAAAAACCATGAGGTTAAATTAAGGCAACGAAAATTATTTATCATATTATTTTTATTTTCCGTTTTTTTTAGTTTTATAAATTTATTTAGTTTCTTAGATTTCGACTTTTACCCTGAATATTTTATAGCTTTATTGGTGCTGACTATTTCATCCAATTTAATAGAAGTCAGTATCAATAAAATTTTTTTGATAGGCATCCTAGTAGATATTTTGATTGGCTCAATTTTAGGACAATACACGCTTACATTTTTAATCTTACTTGGCCTACAAATTTTTTCCCAAAAATATTTTGTGCTGCCTACAAAACCTCAATCTATGCTCCTTAGATTTTTATTTGTTAGTCTGGGTGTCATTATTGTATCTATCATTTCACAAAAATTTAGTCCGAATTTTTATTCAAGTATGAGCCTACTCAATCAGTTAATTATTGATATTGGCGTTACTTTTTTCATACTCATTATTTTTCAAATATTTTATGAAAAAACATATGGATCATAATTTATATTTTGGATAATTATCGCTTTAAATATATTTTTAAAAAAAGAATTCAAATACTTTTTGGATTATTAGTATTTTTATTATTCATTCCCTATTAAAAATATTTTATTTGCAAATAATACAATTCGAAAGATTCCATGCATTAAGTAAAAATAATAGTATAAAAATTATACCTATCCCCCCAAAAAGAGGATTAATACTTGATAGAAATAATGTAATTTTAGCAGACAATAAATTAGTTCATTCTCTTGAGATAGAGCGATCTTCTTATTCTAATATTAATGAAATTAAAAATCAGTTAAAAGCGAAATTAAATATTGATATTGATATTAATGACAAAAAAATTAATTATTTATATAAAGATACGATTCCTATCAGTTTTAATTTAACAGATGAACAAATCGCACGTTTTGTAGCCCATCAATATTCATTCCCTACACTACGTATTAAACAACGATTTATTAGAGATTATCCGCAAGGAGAATCATCTGCGCACATTGTTGGCTTCATTAATAGAATTAACGATGAAGATATAATATTTTTTAACAAAGAAAATTTAACTTCTGAATATTTAGGCAGCACACATACAGGTAAATCAGGTAGTGAAAAATTCTATGAAAATTTAATACATGGGAAGCCGGGTTTTAAAGAGATAGAAGTGGATGCCAAACAGAACGTTATAAGAACGTTGCAGGAAAAAAAGGCTATTCCTGGAAAAGCTATCAATTTAACAATTGATTATAAATTACAAAAAATTGCTGAAAAAGCATTTGGCGAAAAAAAAGGTGCGCTCATTGCCATCGACCCAAAAAATGCGGAAGTATTAGCTTATGTCAGCCAACCAACATTCAATCCAGCTTTATTTACAGATGGAATTAGCCAAAAAGCGTGGGCTAAATTAAATGAAAGCAGTTCCAAAGCGATGCTTGATCGCGTGGTTTCTGGTCTTTACCCGCCAGGCTCTACCCTCAAACCATTTGTAGCCCTTGCTGCCCTCGATAACAATATCCGAAAGCCCCCTTTTTCTATTTTTGATAGCGGTCGATTTAAAATGCCGAATTCATCAAAAGTCTTTCGAGACTGGAAAAAAGAAGGCCACGGAACAGTCGATATTATTAAGGCTATTAGCGTTTCATGCGATACCTTTTTTTATGGATTAGGCCTTGAATTAGGCATCACTAAATTAAATAAAATTCTTGATGATTTTGGTTTTGGGAAAAAAACTATGATTGATATTCACGGAGAAAAAAAAGGTTTAATTGCTAATAAGAAATGGAAAAAAGAAAAATTTGATCAACCCTGGTATGCTGGAGAAACAGCTATTACTGCGATTGGACAAGGATTCACTCTTGTCACGCCTCTTCAGCTTGCAAATGCTACTGCAAAACTTGCTAACCCATCTTTATCAATCAAACCGCATTTGCTTCTAAGTGTTGATGGCGTCAAACAAGACAAAAAAATAAAAATAGAAAAAGCGCAAAGTTATGATGATAAAAATCTTCAATGGGTTAAGGAAGGCATGGTTAATGTCACAAAAAAAGGAGGGACTGCTGCTTTTTTAGGCAAAAATTCTAAATATCAAATGGCTTCAAAAACTGGGACAGCACAGTTATTTGGATTAAAAATAGATGAAGAGTACAACGAAGACCTCCTCCCCGATAATCTTAAAGATCATGCATTATTTATTTCTTATGCTCCTGCTGATAAACCTGAAATTGTTATTGCCGTTATTGTTGAGAATGGGGGGCACGGTGGTTCAGTAGCTGGCCCCATTGCAAAAGCAGTAATGGATGCTTACTTAAAAGAAAAATAACTTATGTCAAAAATTTTAAACGAGTTTATAAAAAGGATTGATGGGCCTCTTTTTTCCATATCATTTTTACTCATAATTCTTGGCTTAATTACACTTGCAGGAAGCAATCTTGAAACATCAAAAATTATTGTTAATCAAATTTTTAATATATCAGTTGGATTAATCATTTTTACCTTAGTCATCTTCACTAATCCCCGAATTTTATTTGGATATGCACCTATTTTGTTTTTTTTAACAATTTTTTTATTAGTTTTGGTGCATTTTTTTGGGATCGAAAGCAATGGCGCAAAAAGATGGTTAGCTTTTGGTGGCTTAAACCTTCAGCCTTCTGAATTGATAAAGATTACTTTGCCGTTAATGATTGCGTGGCTTTACCAAAACTTTCAAAATAAGATTTCTCTAAAGGTGCATTTAATCGCCATTTTTTTAATTCTTGTACCTGTGTATCTCGTTTTACTTCAACCAGATTTGGGCACATCTATCATGATTGCCTTATCAGGCTTTCTCATTATTTTTTTAGCAGGTGTCTCATGGCGCCTCATTTTGTCTTCATTAGTGATCACCATTTTGAGTTCTCCAATCATATGGATGAACCTTCATATTTATCAAAAAAATAGAATTTTAAATATGCTAGATCCATTTGCAGATCCTTTGGGGACTGGCTACCACACGATTCAATCAATGATTGCAATAGGATCGGGAGGTGGCTTTGGCAAAGGCTGGGGACAGGGCTCTCAAACAAACCTTAATTTTTTACCCGAAGCAACACCGATTTTATTTTTGCTGTTACGCTGAAGAGTTTGGTTTTTTTGGTGTTATTTTAATTTTTGCATTATTCCTTTTTCTCATCTACAGAATTTTTAATTTAGCAAATGACATGCAAGATACTTTTTCTAAACTACTTACCGTCTCTTTGGGTGCCTCAATATTTGCTGCAATTTTCGTTAATATTGCCATGATAAGTGGATTAGTGCCTGTGGTAGGATTACCGCTTCCTTTTATGAGTTATGGTGGAACATCGATGGTAGTTTCATTAATAAGTATTGGTATAATTATGAACTTAAACAATCATAAAACACTTATAGCAAATTAAAAATGAGTACTAGATCTCTATTTTGGAGTTTATTTTTTTTATCTCTTCTTGTGGGTTGTTCATCAAAAGATTATTCAATTGATGAAATATTTGAAGATGGTGGAGAAGTTGACACCGAACCAGAAGACTCAATAAAATATGTATGTGATCAAAAAAAATATTTTTTTGTTAAATACATTGATGAATCAAAAAAAAGTCTTTGGGTAATTTTCCCAAAAAAAGAGATCAGGCTTAACAAGACAGAGATTTCAAATGTATATTCTAACGGAATTACTAAATTAGTATTTAATGAAAACACAACTTCGGTTAAAAAAGACGACGCAATCTTGTATAGTAACTGTTCGTCAAAAACAGAGTAAAACGAAACATATAATTGTATATTCAATGTAAAGTTTCTCTTTTTTTTAAAGTAAAATAAAATTTTTTTAAGTAAAGGTAAATATGATACTTCTATCAGAATTTGTTGATCTAAATACATCAACAGGAACTATGAGAACTTATGTGCACAGACCAAAATCTGAATCTAAGTTTCCAGCTATACTTTTTTACTCAGAAATATTTCAACAAACAGGCCCTATTGAAAGGGCTGCTAAAATTTTGGCCAGTCATGGTTTTGTCGTTTTAGTGCCTGAGGTTTTTCATGAGCTTAATGAAATTGGGACAGTGCTTAATTACGACGATGCAGGCAGAGATAAAGGTAATGCTGATAAATCTGAAAAAGATGTTGAAGCCTACGACACTGATAATCAAGCTATGGTTGATTGGGCTAAAACGCAAAATTGGTCAAACGGGAATATTGGTGCCATGGGTTTCTGTATTGGGGGCCATCTTGCTTTTAGAGCTGCGCTGCATCCAAGCGTCAAAGCGACAGCTTGTTTTTACGCTACAGATCTTCACACGAATACTATTCCTAATAAGCCTGGGCAACATAGTATGGAGCGTCTTGATGATATTAAAGGTGAGTTATTAATGATTTGGGGTAAACAAGATAATCATGTTCCTACCAATGATCGAATGAATATACACAAAAAATTATTAGATACTTCGATTAAGTTTAGTTGGCATGAATTTAATGCGCAGCATGCGTTTATGCGAGATGAAGGTGATAGATATGATGCTGAAGTAGCTGCAATTTGCTACCAATTAAGCATAGGTATGTTTAATAGAACCTTACTTGATTAAACGCAATCTGAAAAAGCTTCTAATGCTCTATGAAAATTGTTATGGTTAACTTTATTCTTACTTTTATTAATAGAGTTAACTTGATTCTCTAGTTTTTGCTTGGAAGTAGGGTTGAGCGTTTGATTCGTTTTAGAAATTGTTTTTTTATCTTTCATTTATCTTTTTTCCTTTTGGGAATTAAAAATTAAAGGGATTTTGTCCCTAATACTGTTATATGATAAAGCTTATTAAGATAAATTCAAATTTTTTAATGTTATTTTAAACAAAAGTTACTCTCATGAAAGTTCACGTAAATGGATTAGAAAAGATTTTTGAGGTAAGTGAATTACCTTTATCTCAATTAATCGAAGAATTGGCATTAAAAGAAAAAAAATTTGCCATAGAATATAATGGAGAAATAATTTCAAAGGGAAATTTTCCTCAAACAATTCTAAAAGATGGCGATAAATTGGAAATAGTTATTGCAGTGGGTGGTGGTTAAAAATGAAATCAGATAATTTACTAATTGCTGGTAAATATTATGTATCTAGGCTTTTGGTGGGCACAGGTAAATATAAAGATTTTGAAGAAACCAGAAAAGCAATAGATGAAAGTGGTGCTGAGATTGTGACGGTGGCCATCAGAAGAACCAATATCGGGCAGGATCAAAATGAAAAGTCTTTATTAGATTTTATCCCCAAAGAAAAATATACATATTTACCAAATACAGCAGGCTGTTACTCCAAAGATGAAGCCATTAGGACATTACGGCTTGCTAGAGAATTATTAGATGGACACAATCTTGTCAAACTAGAAGTCCTAGGTGATCCAAATACACTTTATCCTAATGTTATCGAAACTGTAGAAGCTGCAAAAACCTTAATCAAAGAAGGCTTTGATGTGATGGTTTATACCTCTGATGATCCAATCATTGCAAAACAACTCGAAGACATAGGTTGTTGTGCAATTATGCCTTTAGCTTCACTGATAGGTTCAGGGATGGGAATACTTAATCCACATAATCTAGAAATTATAATTGATAATGCCAAAGTACCAATCATTGTAGATGCTGGTGTTGGAACTGCATCAGATGCTGTAATTGCCATGGAATTGGGCTGTGATGGTGTTTTAATGAATACTGCTATTGCGGCTGCTAAGGATCCTATTTTAATGGCCAAAGCTATGAAAAAAGCGATTGAATCTGGACGAGATGCCTTCTTAGCAGGAAGGATGAAAAAGAAGTTTTATCAAGCAGCACCAAGTTCGCCGACTTCAGGGCTGATCAAATGACAAAAGAAAATAATGCCCAAATTTTAATCAAAGTTACTCCCAATTTCATAGAAAAGAATTCAATGGTTGAATTCAACAAGTATGTCTTTTCATATGAAGTTGAAATAAAAAATGATAGCCCCCAATCAGTTCAGCTAATGAGTAGGCACTGGATTATTGAGAATTCAAAATCTGAAATTTTTGAGGTAAAAGGAGAGGGGGTAATAGGGGAACAACCCACTATCAACCCAGGAGAAGTTTATATTTATTCAAGTTTTACCGAAATAAGTACGCCCTCAGGGTCTATGTGGGGCTCCTACAAAATGTTGGCGGAAAGTGAAGTTTACTTCGATGTTGAAATTCCAAAATTTGAATTAACTATGCCGAGAACATTACATTGAGATATCTAAATAAATTCATAATTGTTTTCTTTTTTATCCTAACAGGATGTCAAGAAACGCAGCCACCCGTCGACTGTAATTGTCCTGAGATCGAGATACCTATTGTCGAAGAAAAGAAAGAAATCAAATTTAAGCCTTATAGTTTTTTAAAAAAAGCCTATTGGAGTGATATTGAATATGCGCTATCTGAGGATTACCTTATACTTGCTTGGCCCGCATGGGTTAGAAGTTGTTCAACACTGATTAATAAAAAATCCTGGAAAAAAGTTTGTGAACAAGCTTACCTAATGGGTGCCTCACCAAGTAATGATGAAATAATTAAATACTATAGAGATTATTTTAACCTATACCAGGCAACGAATAATGACGGCTCAAAAGAAGGATTAATTACTGGATATTATCAACCTGTTCTCAAAGGTAACTGGAAGAAAACAAAAAAATATAATATCCCACTTTATTCAATTCCCGATGACTTAATCACTGTTAACTTAAGTGAAATTTATCCTGATCTAAAATACAAAAGATTAAGAGGTAGGGTAGAAGGCAATAAATTAGTGCCTTATTTCACAAGAGATGAAATTACAGAAAAGGTTGCGCCCCTAAAGGGTAATGAACTAGTTTGGGTCAATAATGCAGTTGATGCTTTTTTTCTTGAAATTCAAGGTTCAGGTGTTATTGAATTTGAAAATGGTAGAAGAATACAAATTGGTTATGCTGATCAAAATGGGCATCCTTATCGCTCAATGGGACGCGCACTTATTCGTGCTGGGGAATTAGAAAGAGGCAAAGTCTCCATGCAAAGTATAAAAAAATGGGCAAGAAAAAATAAAAAGAAATTAAGAAAATTCTTAAGCGCTAATCCAAGTTATGTTTTTTTTCGAATCCTTCCAGAAGGATTACCTGGACCGATTGGTGCATTAGGCATACCGATTACATCTGAAAGATCAGTTGCCATAGATCGAAAATATATCCCATTAGGTGCGCCTATTTTCTTAAAGACAACAAAGCCCAATACCGATGTTCCTATAGAACAACTAATGATAGCGCAAGACACTGGTGGTGCAATAAATGGTGGTGTAAGAGCAGATTTTTATTGGGGACAGGGTCATCAAGCTGGAAAAATGGCTGGTAAAATGAAACAAGATGGGCGCATGTGGGTCCTACTTCCAAAGAACTTCAAGCTTCCATAGAAAAAGGAACCACTAGAGTTCCTTTTTTTAAGTAAGTAAATAAACGATTACTTGTTCATTACGTACATTGTTACTTCAAAACCGAAACGCATTTCAGTTGCAACTGGTGTTGTCCACATAATATGATCTCCTTTCTTGTTTTTAGATTCTACTAATTAATAGTAGTTTTAGTAATATACCTATGCTGCATAAAATTTGTTTATGAAAATACCCTAAGTAAAATCATGAACTTGTTCTTACTACAAACGACAAAAAAAAGGCCCACATATGTGGGCCTTCAAACACTCTAATTACAGGAGGATAATTAAGAGTGGTACGCTGTTTCTCCGTGAGAAGTAGTATCAAGTCCAGTTCTTTCACTTTCATCTGAAACTCTCATACCGATAACGGAATTCACAATTTTATATAAAACGAAGGTTGCGATAGCACACCAAATAATTGTTACACCTACACTCTTCGCTTGGATAATAAATTGCGATGCCATTGTCACGCCTTCGTCAAAGCCTACTCCACCAAATGTTGGTGACATTAAAATGGCTAATCCAAGTGCGCCTATGATTCCTGCAACACCGTGAATACCGAATACGTCCAATGAATCATCATAACCAATTGCTTTTTTAAGACTTGTACAAGCCCAGTAAGCTACTAATGAAGCTACAAAACCTAGGATAATTGCGCCCATCGGTCCAACTACTGCACAGGCCGGAGTAATCGCAACTAAACCTGAAATTGCACCCGAAGCACCGCCCAGCATAGAGGCTTTACCTTTTTGTAAGGACTCAATGAGCATCCAACCTAATACAGCCGCTGCAGTGGCAACTTGTGTATTAATCATTACTGCACCCGCTACACCATCTGCAGCTAATTCACTTCCGACATTGAATCCAAACCAACCTGCCCAAAGTAATGATGCACCAATCATAGTCATTGGCATGTTATGTGGAGGCATAGCCTCTTTGCCATAGCCTATTCTCGGACCTATTAAAAGTGCTAAAACTAAAGCTGCGATACCTGCATTAATGTGAACAACTGTGCCACCAGCAAAATCAATAGCACCCATTTCTGCGATTAATCCACCACCCCAAACCATATGACATATAGGTAGATAAACGATAGTGAACCAACCAGCCATGAATAAAAGCATGCCTGAAAATTTAATTCTTTCAGCAAAACCACCGACAATAAGTGCAGGCGTTAAAGCTGCAAAAGTTAATTGGAAGGTCACAAATACAAATTCAGGAATTGTACCTGATACTGAATCTGGTGTAATGCCACTTAAAAATGCTGCACCAAAACCCCCTGCGATCATTTGACCCCATGGTGTTCCTGCCCCATCTGAAAATGCGACACTGTAACCATAAATGACCCATAAAACTGACATTAATGAAAAGGTAGCAAAAACCTGCATCAAGACAGACAACATATTTTTTGACCTGACTAATCCCCCGTAAAATAATGCTAAACCAGGAATTGCCATGACGATCACAAGAATGGTTGCCACAATCATCCAGGCTGTATCACCTGAATTTAGTGTTGGAGCCTCCTCAACTGCTTCCTCCACAACTAAAACATCTTGTTCAGCAACTAAAACTGTTTCTTTAGTGATATCAAAAACTTCATTTGATATACCCGTTTGTGTAAAACTTAGCAGCATTAGACTTAATAATCCGACTACTCCTAATTTTGAAAATATTTTTTTCATGATGGTCTCCTTAAAGTGCATCCTCACCAGTTTCACCGGTGCGGATTCGTTGAACTTGATCAAGTGGCATCACAAAAATCTTGCCATCACCAATTTTTCCAGTGAGTGCAGACTTTGAGATAGCCTCAATAACTTTTTTTGTGAGTTTGTCGGAGACTGCAATTTCAATTTTCACCTTAGGTAAGAAATCGATAACGTACTCTGCTCCTCGGTATAGCTCTGTATGGCCTTTTTGACGACCAAAACCCTTAACTTCTGTGACGGTAATCCCTTGAACTCCGATCTCAGAAAGGGCCTCCCTTACTTCATCAAGCTTAAACGGCTTGATTATCGCACTAATTAATTTCATATTTATTCCCCTTAAATATATAAACCTTAAATGTAGTAAATAAAGGAGCAGGGTTTATAGCTGCCCCTTTAAAATTTAATTTAGAATCCGGCGCTTATGTAACCGCCAAACGTGCTATCTCCAAGGAACGTACTACCCACTGTCCATAGGGCCTTATCTTGATCGGTATCAGTATAAAAAGCACCCGCAGAGAAATTATCGTTAAATGCATAATCTGCATTTACCTTCCAATCTGTGTAGTCATAAGAGCTATCACCAAATGTTTGGTGGCCAACATGACCTGATAATGTTACTGGTGATGAACCAAGTGGAACATCCAAAGTGAAATCGTGATACATCTCACCATCCATGTCCTCAAAACCCCATGCATCATCAGAAACTACGACATAGTTCGTAAGGCTTGTTGAAAATGCACCATCCATCCAGTCTTTACTAAACCCAAAGTAAACTTCAGTCGCATCTGTTTCAACTTGACCTGCAGTATCGTTACCAGGATAGAAAAATTGAAGAACACCAATATCAAAACCTAAGTCCCAAAATGGTAGGTCAGTTGCCCAACCTGCATAAACGTCTATTTCGACACTGTTTTTATCCATGTAGCCACCTGCAGTCGTCCAATCTACATTGGATGCCCAAGTACCAGCATATAAACCACTTGAATGTTCTACATCAAATCCACCTTGAATCGCAGGCTCATTCTGTGTCTGTGTGTAGCCACGGAATATATAATCTGTGTAGAGTCCTACGTTTGCACTAAAGCTAAAATCATCAAGCATTGATGAAGGTGCTTTAATTTCTTCTACTTCGTCAGCTGCAAAACTGATTGGGGCAATTGAAAATAATGCGCCAACTACAGCAGCCTTAATTAGTTTGTTGTTCATACTACTATCTCCTTATTTAAAATATGCTGACACTTTTGTCTGCGTACACTTATATACGAAGCAAGAACCGTGCCAACTTTCTTATTTTCTAAATTTTTTTTGTTTATTTAATCTAATTTGGGGAATAAACTAAATTAATTTAATAACAAAAAATTTAAAAAAAACTGTTAAAATCAACGTTTTACGGGAAGAATATATGGTAGATAAGAAGACAATTCAAGAAATTTCACAAAAAATTAAAAATATTGTTTCTGATTCCCCAATAAGTGACATAGAGGAGAACATTAATGCACTATTAAAGGGCATGTTCACCAAAATGGACCTTATTACCCGGGAAGAATTCGATGTACAAACAGGTGTGCTTAAGAAGACACGAGAGAAACTTGAAAATATTGAGAAAAAATTATCAAAAATAGAAAAAGGCATTAAATAAAATTGGAAAATAAATTCTCAGAGGAAAAAGAAGCTCAGCTTAGAGAAATTCTAAAAGATCGGATTATGATAATGGATGGTGCAACGGGCACGATGATCCAACAACACAAGTTATCAGAAGAGGATTATCGAGGTGGTAAGCAAGGCGAATATATAAAATTCTCAGCACCTAAAGGAGAACGTGAACTTTTCTTAAAAGGCAACAATGAACTATTAAGCCTGACACAGCCGCAATTGATAAAAAAAATCCACGAAGATTATCTTGAAGCTGGCGCAGATATTATTGAAACCAATACATTTGGTGCCAATAGCATTGCTCAAGATGATTATTATATGGCACACCTAATTCATGAAATGAATCTGGAATCAGCTCGACTTGCAAAAGAAGCGGCTAAAAAATATAGCACGCCAGAAAAACCCAGGTATGTAGCTGGTGCAATTGGTCCAACGCCCAAAACTGCATCTATATCCCCAGACGTTAATGATCCTGGGGCAAGAAATATCAATTTTGATCAATTGGTAGAATCCTATAAGGCGCAAACAAAAGCTCTAATTGATGGTGGCGTTGATATTATCCTAGTTGAAACTGTTTTTGATACCTTAAATTGTAAGGCTGCTTTGTTTGCCGTTAATCAGGTTTTCGAAGAAACCGCTCAAAGATTGCCTCTTATGATTTCTGGAACTGTAACCGATGCATCGGGTAGGATTCTATCAGGACAAACGGTGAGTGCATTTTGGAATTCAATCAGGCATGCAAACCCTTTAACTATTGGACTTAATTGTGCATTAGGTGCAGCACTCATGCGTCCATATGCTGAAGAACTATCGAAAATAGCAGATACACATATTTGTATTTATCCAAATGCCGGGCTTCCAAACCCAATGTCGGACACAGGCTTTGATGAAAAACCACATGATACTTCAACACTTTTAAAAGAGTTTGCTGATAGTGGATTTATTAATATTGCCGGAGGATGTTGTGGTACGACACCTGAACATATCAAAGCAATCGCCGAAGAGATGCATAATATCGCCCCAAGGATTCTTCCTAAACAAGATGTCTATACAAAACTTGCAGGACTTGAACCACTTAACATAAAAGAAGACACGCTTTTTATCAACGTTGGAGAACGAACTAACGTAACCGGCTCCAAAGCTTTTGCAAAATTAATTATTGATGAAAAATTCGAAGAAGCAGTCTCTGTTGCAAGGCAACAAGTTGAAAACGGAGCTCAAGTCATTGATATTAATATGGATGAGGGCATGCTTGATTCTTTAAATGCCATGAAACATTTTTTAAATTTAATATCATCAGAACCAGACATCGCCCGTATTCCCATAATGATTGATTCATCTAAATGGGAAGTAATAGAGGCAGGATTAAAATGTGTTCAGGGCAAGGCCATTGTTAATTCCATTTCAATTAAAGAGGGTGAAGAATTATTTTTGCATCATGCGAAAATATGTAGAAATTTCGGCGCTGCCGTTATTGTGATGGCTTTTGATGAGAAAGGTCAGGCTGATACGTATGAGCGAAAAATTGAGATATGTAAACGAGCTTACGATACGCTTGTTGAGAAGTTAAATTTTCCTCCAGAAGATATAATTTTTGATCCAAATATTTTTGCTGTTGCTACCGGTATTGAAGAGCACAACAATTATGCCGTGGATTTCATTAACGCCACTAAATGGATAAAAGATAACCTTCCACACGCTAAAATTTCTGGGGGTGTTTCAAATGTAAGCTTTAGTTTTAGAGGAAATAATGAAGCAAGGGAAGCGATACATACTGTTTTTTTACATTATGCAATAAAAGCTGGACTCACGATGGGCATTGTAAATGCTGGCATGATTGGTCTTTATGATGATTTAAGTGATGACCTAAAAGAAGCTGTTGAGGATGTTATTTTAAATCGTAGACCAGATGCTACAGAAAGAATGATTGATTTTGCAGGAACTCTCAAAGGAAGTAAAAAAGAAAATGTAAAACTTAATTGGCGTGGCGATGAAAAAACTCCTGTTTCTGTTGAAAAGAAAATTGAATATGCATTAGTTCATGGCATTACAGATTTCATTGTTGAAGATACTGAGGAAGCTCGATTAAAAATAATGAGCAGTAAGAATGGTAGGCCCATTAATGTTATCGAGGGTCCACTCATGGATGGGATGAATGTTGTTGGTGATTTATTTGGTCAAGGTAAAATGTTTTTACCTCAGGTTGTAAAATCAGCAAGAGTTATGAAGCAAGCCGTAGCTCACCTTGTGCCTTTTATTGAAAAAGAGAAAGAAGAAGATGAGAAAAGAACGGGCATTAAAGCAAAGCCTAAAGGAAAAATGCTCATCGCCACTGTTAAAGGTGACGTACATGATATTGGGAAAAATATTGTCTCCGTTGTGCTTCAATGTAACAACTTCGAAGTAGTCAATATGGGCGTTATGGTCCCTTGTGCAGAAATTCTTGCAAAAGCAAAAGAAGAAAACGTAGATATTATTGGGCTTTCTGGACTGATTACACCTTCACTTGAAGAAATGACCAATGTAGCAAGTGAAATGCAACGTGACCCATATTTTAAAGAAAATAATATCCCGTTACTTATTGGAGGCGCAACAACATCAAGAGCGCATACAGCTGTAAAAATTTCAGAACATTACGATGGACCTGTGATTCATGTATCCGATGCTTCTCGATCAGTTTCGGTGATGCAATCTTTGATGGATCCCAAACAAAAAATGGAATATATCGTTAATTTATCAAAAGACTACGAAAGTGTTCGTCAAATGCATTTAAAGAAAAAGGGTGCAACATTTATTTCTATTGAGGATGCTAGGAAAAATAAATTAGAGCTTACATTTAAACCAAAAAAACCTAAATATATTGGAAGAAGAGTATTTAAAAATATCGACTTAAATTTAATCAAAGAATATATTGATTGGTCGCCATTCTTTCAGACATGGGATCTTCATGGAAAGTACCCAGATATTCTCAAAGATAGTGTAGTGGGAAAAAGTGCTTCGGATCTATTTAAAGAAGCACAAAAAATGCTGAGTAAACTTATCAATGAAAAAAAACTAAAAGCAAATGGCGTCGTTGGTTTTTATCCCGCTAATTCAATTAATGAAGATGACATCCAGGTTTTTAAAGACGAATCGATGGAATTAGCCTTTACCTACCACTGCTTAAGACAACAAACGCAAAAACCAGTAGTTGGTGGTAAACAGAAACCTAATTTATGTCTTGCCGACTTTATTGCGCCTAAAGAAAAGAATATTGAAGATTACATTGGTCTATTCGCTGTCACATCAGGAATTAATGCAAAAATTTATGAAGATATGTTTGAAAAAACAGAAGACGACTACAGCGGTATCATGGTCAAAGCTATTACAGATAGATTAGCAGAAGCATTTGCAGAGTATATGCATAACCGAGTTAGGCAAGACTTATGGGGATATCAAACAAAAAAACTTAGCAATGAGGAAATGATAAAAGAAAAATATCAAGGGATAAGACCTGCTCCAGGTTACCCAGCATGCCCTGAGCACACTATTAAAAAAGATATTTTCTCGCTTCTCCAAGCTAAAGAAATCGGTATGGAATTGACTGAAAGTATGTCAATGATGCCTGCATCCTCTGTTAGTGGTTTTTACTTTGCACATCCTGAAGCTAAATATTTCAGTGTTGATAAGATTGATGAAGATCAAATTGACGATATGGCAAAAAGAAGATCTATTTCTAAAGATCAATTGAAAAAATGGCTTGCATCTAGCTTAAGATAAATATGCATATTCATATATTAGGTATATGTGGAACATTTATGGCAGGATTAGCCTCCCTTGCAAAATCAAAAGGCTTCAAAGTTACTGGGTGTGATCAAAATGTTTATCCTCCTATGTCCACGCAGCTTGAAGAGGAAGGTATTAAAATAATTGAGGGATTTGATTCATCACAAACAAAATTAAAACCTGATATTTATATTATTGGTAATGTTGTCAAAAGAGGTACCCCTCTAATGGAGAGCATATTAAATAATAACTTATCTTTTATGTCAGGTCCCCAGTGGCTTTATGAAAATATACTTCATGAAAAATGGGTTATCGCTGTTGCAGGCACCCATGGCAAAACTTCAACAACAGCTATGGTTGCATGGATTTTAGAATTTTGTGGATTAAATCCAAGTTATTTGATTGGTGGCATTCCAAAAAATCTAAAAACTTCATCAAGATTAATCAATGATAAAAATTCTAACTTTTTTATAATCGAAGCAGATGAATATGACACCGCCTTCTTTGATAAGCGCTCAAAATTTGTTCATTATTATCCACGCACTCTTATCATGAACAATTTAGAATTTGATCATGCAGATATTTTTGAGAACCTTAACCATATAAAAAAACATTTTCATCATCTGATAAGAATAGTGCCCGAGAAAGGTAAGATTATTTCAAATGCTCAAAGTAACGCTCTTAATGAAGTTATAAAACTAGGAGTCTGGTCAGATTTAGAATATTTTAATCATATTGATGGATGGTCATATCAATGGCAAGACGAAAGCTCATCGCTAAATATTTTTTATCAAAATAAAAAAGAAGGTACTCTTACGTGGGAATGTATTGGTGATCATAATGCATCAAATGCGCTTGCAGCAATTGCTGCTGCTCATCATATAGGCATACCTGCCGCTAAATCTATAAAAGCGCTTGCAACATTCAAGGGTGTAAAAAGAAGGTTAGAAAAAATAGGAGAATTTAAAGACAATATAAAAATTTATGATGATTTTGCTCATCATCCCTCTGCAATAAAAAGTACATTAGATGGAATGAGACAAGTGCTTAAAGAGGGCAGAATAATTGTTGTTTTTGAGCCTAGATCAAATACCATGAAGCTTGGTGAAATGAAGAAAGAATTACAAGATAGCCTTTCATCTGCAGATATCGTTTATTGTTATGCCAGTAATTTAGATTGGGATCCAAATGAGTTATTCAAAAATAATCAAAAAATCAAAGTTTCAGACAGTACTCAATGGATTTTAAGTAGTATTATTAAAGAAAAAAAACCAAATGATCAAATTGTTTTTATGAGCAATGGAAGTTTTTCAGGAATTCAAAATAAATGTTTAGATTTATTTAAAAATGAATAATGATAGTAAAATAAAATTTACTTCCTTTAATATAATCTTAGCCATTTTTCTTTCTTTAATTCTTCACCTTATTTTTTTTACAAAATTTAATTTGTTTGATTTATTAAACACTGTTGATAGCTATGAAACAAATGAGTTAGAAATTTTTGTTACCCCAGAAGAAAAAAAGGGAAATAATGAAAAAAAATCAGAAAAATTAATAAAATCTGATGATAATTTAATCAATTTAAATAAAAATCAAACCTCAAAAAAAGAAAAAGAAATTTTTCCTGAATTAGATAAAACTCCACAAAAAAATGATCAAAAAATAGAAAGTCCATCTGATAAAAAGATTGAAGTGCGAAAAAAAACATTAGATAAAAATAAAATTTTATCAAATGTGAGTAAACTGAGTTTAAATAATGCTCCTATCCCAAATGAAAAAATAAGGATAAAGAATATATCTGCTAAATCACCAGAATATGTATATCGTTTATATTTTGAAGCTTGGAAAAAGAAAGTTGAACGAATGGGCGCTATGAATTATCCTGATGCAGCAAAATCAAAAATAGATTTAGCAATCTTATAATGAAAGTAATTATAAATTCAAATGGCTCTATTTATGATATCTCAATTATTAAAAGTTCAGGAAAAGCTAAGTTAGATGAAGCTGCTATAGATATAGTAAGAAATGGATCCCTTACGCTCCCTTTAGTGATCAAATGAAAAAAGAAGTAGATCAAGTAAGTATTACAAGAATTTGGAAATTTACAGAAGATAAGAGTTTTACTAATTAAATGGCTTATTACAAATATCATATTTTTTTCTGCTTAAATCAAAGAGATGATAATGAACAATGCTGTAATAATTTTGGAGCAGAAGATAAATTTAATTATATGAAGAAAAAACTTAAATCTCTTAATTTGTATGGTGTAAATATGTGCAGAGTCAATAGAGCCGGTTGCTTTAACCGATGTC
>JGI20156J14371_10001571_pt1 | contig 18702 bp, 15 predicted proteins | sample COG_06_FD_14371 | JGI IMG/M metagenome (IMG submission 14371)
TCTTGGCTAAAGTCTAAATACACCAAAAAGAATACTTACAAAATACTTCTCAATGAATACCATTCATTGAATTAATTAATAGTATTCGTAGTATATTTTATTTCCGTTATTGTCCTCTAGACCCAAACTGTTAATTTTCAACTTTTTAATAGTTTCCAATTTTATTGTATTTAAGGTTAAAACATCATATGAATAGCTTACTTGCATTTTATCATCTGAAAATTCCCAAGTGCCAGCTACTGCATCTATCCCTAAAAAACTCATTTGGTCTTTGTTATAATACTGTATGCTCCCATCTTTAACAAATTCAATGTAGCTTCCATCACTGTCAATATTTGTAATTACTCCAGTAGATCCGTCAACAGATTGAATTGGTCTCCATTTTTGACACATTCTTGCGCTTTTAGATAGCAAAGTAAACCCCGGACCTTCTTCATATTTTCCGCAGGAATAGATAGACAAAATGAGTATAGATAGTAATGTGAATTTTAAAGTTTTCATTGATTTTTTATTTTATTTTTCAAATATAAAATTTATTACAAATAAATAATTATTCAATTGAATTTAATGCCTTTTGAAAATAAATGTTAATTGCTCAATAAGAATTATACATTTGCAACTTATTTAAAACTATGAATATTAGAAACATAGCCATCATTGCTCACGTTGACCACGGTAAAACTACTCTAGTAGATAAAATGATTTACGCCTGTAAAGCAATTGATGAAAGAAAAGAACAAAAAGAATTAATTCTAGATAATAACGATTTAGAGAAAGAAAGAGGAATAACTATTCTTTCAAAAAATGTTTCTGTTCAGTATAAAAAACATAAAATTAATATTATTGACACTCCAGGACACGCTGATTTTGGAGGAGAAGTTGAAAGAGTATTAAATATGGCAGATGGGGTTTTATTGTTAGTAGATGCTTTTGAAGGTCCAATGCCCCAAACAAGATTTGTTTTACAAAAAGCTATTGAGTTGGGTTTAAAGCCCTTAGTTGTAATTAACAAAGTAGATAAAGAGAACTGTAGACCAGACGAGGTACAAGAAAAAGTTTTTGACTTAATGTTTAATTTGGATGCTAGTGAAGATCAGTTAGACTTTCCTACCATTTATGGATCTGCAAAGCTTGGATGGATGGATTCTGATTATAAGACTCCAAATGACAATATTTTCCCTTTATTAGATGCTGTAATTGATTTTATCCCACCTCCAAAAGTAGAGGAAGGAAATACCCAGTTACTAATAACATCTCTTGACTTTTCTACATTTATAGGAAGAATTGCAATAGGAAGATTACAAAGAGGAGCGCTAAAGCAAAATCAACAAATTTCTTTAGTTAAAAGAGATGGAGAGATTAAAAAATGTAGAATTAAAGAGCTCTACCTATTTGAAGGATTAGGTAAATCAAAAGTAGAGGAAGTAAAAGCAGGAGATTTATGCGCCATTGTAGGTTTAGAAGGTTTTGAAATTGGAGATACGGTTGCAGACATAGAATCCCCAGAGGCTTTACCAACCATAAAAATTGACGAACCTACCATGTCTATGTTATTTACCATCAACGACTCTCCATTTTTTGGACAGGAAGGTAAATTTGTTACTTCTAGACATTTAAAGGACAGGTTGGAAAAAGAATTGGAAAGAAATTTGGCTTTAAAGTTAGAATCTACCGACTCTTCAGATTCTTTCAATGTTTTTGGAAGAGGAGTTCTTCATTTATCTGTTTTAATTGAAACCATGAGAAGAGAAGGTTACGAACTACAAGTTGGTCAGCCACAAGTAATCATTAAAGAGATAGATGGAATTAAATGCGAACCAATTGAGGAACTTACCATAGACTTGCCGGAAAGCCATTCTGGAAAAGCAATTGAGGTTGTTGCAATTAAAAAAGGAGAGATGCTAAGTATGGTTCCAAAAGGAGATAGAATGTTATTGGAATTCAACATTCCATCAAGAGGAATAATAGGATTAAGAAATTATTTACTTACAGTTACTGCTGGGGAGGCAATAATGTCTCACAGGTTTATCGAATTTCAGCCTTATAAAGGAGATATTCCACAACGACAAAATGGCTCTTTAATCTCTATGGAAAAAGGAAAATCAATTCCTTTTAGTTTAAATAACTTACAAGAAAGAGGTAAGTTTTTTGTTGACCCAAATGAAGATATTTATGAAGGCCAGGTTATTGGGGAAAATTCAAGAGGGAACGATTTGGTAGTAAATATTACCAAAACTAAAAAGATGTCTAATATGAGATCTTCTGGAGCAGATGACAAAGTAAAAATTGCACCTGCAATAAGGTTTTCTCTAGAAGAAGCTCTAGAGTATATTCAATCTGACGAATATGTCGAGGTAACCCCATCTAAAATAAGACTTAGAAAGGTTTTCTTGAAAGAACATGAAAGAAAAAGAGCACAAAAGTAATTCTACATTTTTTCAATCACTTAAATATTCTCCTTATAACTCTCAAGTTCTTTCGTAATTAACTACTTTTATAGAAGATAATTACAAATGAAAAATCTTTTATCTATTTTTTTATTTTCACTCTCTTTTGCAGTGATTTCACAACAAACTCCCAAAATTTTGGTAAGCGTTGTGGTAGATCAAATGAAATACGAGTTCGTAGATAGGTTTTGGGAAGATTTTGGTGAAAATGGCTTTAAAAAGCTAGTCAACGAAGGGGTTTTTTGTAGAAATACTCATTACAATTATATTCCAACATATACTGGACCAGGCCATGCGAGTATTTTTACAGGAACCACACCGTCAGTCCATGGAATTATTGGAAATAATTGGTACAAAAGAGACGATTTTAGTCCTGTATATTGTGCAGGGGATTGGAAATCTCAAACAGTATGTCTATGTAAAAAACCACACGAAAAATCAAATCCAGGTAATGGACAAATGTCCCCAGATGCATTGTTGTGTAATACTGTAGGTGACCAATTAAAATTAAAAGACTCAATTTCTAAAGTTTTTGGGGTTTCAGTCAAAGATAGAGGAGCAATTCTTTCCACTGGAGCACTTTCTAATGGTGCTTATTGGTTGAATAGCGAATCGCAATGGATTACAAGTAGTTTCTACAGAAAAAACATTCCTAAATGGATGGTAGATTTTCATGAAAATCATCCAATTTCGTCTTACTTAAAAGGCAAATGGGAAGGCAAAACATTCAGCTATGATTTAAACAAAAAATATTTAGAATTAGGACCATCTTACATAAAATCTGTTCCTATGGGTAATGATTATACTTTTGATTTTCTCAAAGAGCTTTTTGTCAATGAGAAATTGGGAGAGGATAGCCATACAGACTTCTTGGTTCTTTCCTTTTCTGCTACTGACTATGTTGGTCATAAGTTTGGACCAGACTCTGAACAGATTAAAAACACTTACCAAAAATTAGATAAAAACATAGCGGATTTAATACAATTTTTAGACCAAAGAGTAGGCATAGAGAATTATGTTTTGTCTTTAACATCTGATCATGGTGCGACATCGTCCATAGCGGATGTTGAAAAAAATAGACTAAAAGGGGGGCTTTTTAGCTCTAAAGAAATGCTAGTTCAGTTAAACAAGAACTTAGAGATAGTTTTTGGAGTGACTGAAATAATAAAAAGGTATGCCAACATGCAACTATATATAAATTACCCCATGATAGATTCTCTTAATATTTCAGATAACAAGGTTTTTCTGCAGGCAGAAAAATGGTTAATTAGACAGCCTTATATTGATAATACTTACAATTTAAGAACCTTGAAAAATGCATTAAATTCCAATAAAACACAAATGTTAATTAATGGGCTTCATCCAAAAAGGTCTGGAGATATTTTTTTAACACTTAGCCCTGGATATATAGATTGGTATACAAAAACTGGAACCACTCATGGCAGCCACTATAATTACGACGCCCACGTACCTTTATTTTTCTATGGCGCCAATATTGATGCTAAACAAATTTACAGAAACGTAAAAATAACAGATATTGCACCAACTTATTCTATTATAATGAAAACAGCTTTTCCCAACGCATGTACAGGAAATCCAATTGGAGAAATTTTTTAAAAATTTAAATATTTAATAACGAATAGACTTTTTAAATATTTACTCCTTTTTTCATGCCTTTTTCTTTCTTAAGTTTATTTTTTGCTGTTTTTATCAATAACAAGACTGATGGAAAGAAATTCAGTATTGTTGAATAGTGGTTAATTACTCTAAGATACCATGGATAATTTTTCTTTGGTTCTTTGATTTTTTGTTATCCTCTGCCTCTTTAACTAAAGTAGCTTTTTCTACTTTCGGTCCAGGAATAAAAGAACACAACTCCTTAGCAATTAAAGAAATGTAATCTCTTTTTATTTTATTTATACTGTAGACATCTTCTGGCATTTGAACTCTAATCACTCCCGCATCTAACTCTTTACCTCTTTGATTTAAAACCGTGTAATGAGTACTTAATTGTCTTTCCTTAAGATATATGTTTCCGGGTTTAGAGAATGCCCTTCCAATATGAAATTCGTTAACGAAAATATAGTAATTAGTTCTGTACTTATTATTTAGTTCTTCCAGCAGATTTGGATTTTTAATAATAACGTTCATAAATCTTTCTTCGCTGTAATTGGAAGTATGAATTTCTCCATTATTTAAATTTCCTCTATCATATTTTGCTTTTTCATGATGTAGGTTTGTCTGGTGAACAAATTTATTTAACCTTTCTTTTATTAAATCTGTTTTTTTAATTTCCAATTCAATAGTGTCTTTAGACTTCATTTTTTCGTATTTTAAACCAATACTGTTATATATATAATTTAAAATCTGTGAGTTGGAGTCTTTATGGTGTTCTAAAGAGATTGCAGGTGTTTTATCACTAATAGAAAGAAGAATTTGCTCAGAAATTCCTTTTTTCATCTCTTTTTTAATGGATGAATAATCTAGTCTATTGTATTCTGCAATTTCATTATCAATAGCAGATGCATACATTTTATTCTCAAAAGGAATGATTAAAATTTTATTGTCTTGGTCTTGTTTGTAAACTTCAAACTGGTCGTATTTTGGAACACTTTGTCCTAAGGAACTAAAGAAGCTAAAGAGAAAAAATAAAGAGAAAAAAATATTTTTAACCATTTCTTATGTTTACACAAAAATAGATGGTTAGTAACTAGAAAATCTTTTATATATCAAAAGATTATGACCAAAGGGATGTTTAAAAGTAAGAATTTAGCCACTAATGAATCTGTATAGATCCATTCCATTGGCATAAATTAGTAAAGAAAATAATAATACCATTCCTACCACTTGAGCTCTTGTTAAAAACTGGTCACTAGGTGGTTTACCAGCTATCATTTCATAAATTAAAAATATTACATGCCCGCCATCTAAAGCCGGGATTGGAAGAATATTCATAAATGCTAAGATTATAGATAGTAAAGCGGTCATGGCCCAAAATCTTCGCCAATCCCATTCGTTCGAAAACATGCTTCCTATAGACCCAAATCCACCTATTTGCTTAGCCCCCTCTTTATTGAAAATTAAGGAAAGAGATTTAATATAATTAGTTAATGTTTCTGTTCCTTTATTAATCCCACTAGGAATAGCTTCAAGAATAGAATATTTTTTAGTTTCGATAACAGACCTTTCTAAATTATTTGATTTAATGTAACCAATAGTACCATCTTCATTAGTATTTACTTTAATAGTTTTTAATAAATCGTTTCTATAAAAAGAAATTTCTACTTCTTGCGACTTATATTTCTCAAGTTCATTTCTCAAGTCTCTAAAAAAGGGAGTGCTTAATCCATTTATTCCTACTATACTATCCCCTATATNAAAGCCTGCTTCTATGGCATTATTGCCAACTACAAGCGAGTCTATTGTGTTGTAAGTTCTTAAGTCATTAAAAATCCCTGCACCTTTATTTTTAAGTAACTCACTCACAATATTTTCTGAAAGCGTTAAAGAAATAATTTCTTCATTTCTTTTAATTTTAATATTTCTTTCTCCATCTATTAAAATTCTTTTTTCTGCAGTTCCAAATTCTATAATTTTTTCACCACCAACTTCAACAATTAAATCTCCCTCTTGAAATCCGTAAGATTCAAAAACTGGGCTACTTAGGTGTGCTCCATATGGGATCTTATCATTAGAAATATATCCATCCCCCCAAACAAAAAGCATCATTATATAAATTAAGTATCCAAGTATTAAGTTTACAGTTACTCCACCAACCATAATGATTAATCTTTGCCAAGTTGGCTTGGATCTAAATTCCCACTCTTCAGGCTTTTTATTTAGCTGCTCTTGGTCCATACTTTCATCAATCATTCCAGCTATTTTAACATAACCTCCTAATGGCAATATTCCAATACCGTATTCAGTATCTCCAAACTTTTTTTTGAAAAGAGAAAATGGCCAATCAAAAAACAGATAAAATTTTTCAACTTTTGTTTTAAATAATTTTGCAGGAATAAAATGCCCAAGTTCATGAAGTACAATCAATAACGAGAGACTCATTATGAATTGAGATATTTGAATTATTGTTTCCATTAAAAATTGAAATTAGTCGGCAAATATATATTAATTATGAAAAGTGGTTATATTTAGTTTAAAAAATAAGACCAAAAAAAAGCCCCAAAAGGGGCTTTTAATATTATTAAATGAAGGAAATTATCTGAGAATAATTTTTTCTGTTTTAATTTGATTGTCATTAGAAATTTCTGCATAGTAAATTCCTTTAGCATAAGATTTTAAATCCATTGTAAAAGTAAATCTATTAGGACTAATTCTCTCCATCAACTTTCCATTGTTATCAAAAATAGAAATTGATTTAATATTGGTAGATGAATTGAAAGAAACATAATCGCTTGTTGGATTTGGAAAAACATTTACAGATATTTTTTCACTTTGAATTCCCATAGTATTTCCAGGAAGCATCAATGTGTTTACAATTCTTGGACAAAAGAATCCAAGAGTAGAATCTATATATGCATTTGCTTTTGCGACACTTACATCAGGATTTGTAGCAAGGCTACTGTTATAGGCATCCATACCAACGATTGCAGGAAGTCCTTGACCAACTGCTAATGCAACTGCAGTTATAGAATCAAAATAATCCCATGGAGCGCCTTCACCAGGATTTCCAGTTACAAATGGAAATAAGTTATCAGCAGAAGGACCAACAGTGTCACCACTAAAATCTAAAGTTCCAACTATGCTGTTTGAAGCAGCTTTAGCAGCTAAAGTATAAGGATCAAAAAGATTTGGTATCGCATCGTTATTTCCTAGCATATTTGCTTTTGCAACTACATCGTGAGAACCACTAATATCTGAAACAATATTAACTCCAGAAACGGAGAGATTACCAGTAGTAAACCTTGCAATTGCATCTAAGTTTCCATGAACCGCTGCAATTGGCTTGTCTCCAGCTTCTAACCAAGAAAGATCGCCAATAGCACCACCCATATTCAATACCATATCGTGTTCACTAGAATAGCCAACATTACTTGGCGTATTGTAAGCAGGGTTTCCTCCATATCCAAACCAGTCACCCATAACGGCAGTGTCTATTAAAGGCAAAGCAGTTACTGGATCAAGAAATTTAGGCAATTGGATTTCTGCCAATTTGTCAACAGAGTTTAAACAAGTAGCAATCCACCCGCCAGTTCCCTGACCAACAATTATAATTCTTGAAGTATCAATACCGTAAGTATTGCCATTTTCATAATCCATTCTGAAGTATCTAATAGCAGCTTTTACATCCTGAATACCTCTGTAAGCAGCTTTCATTAAACTAGCCGCTCTTTCCGGCTCAGTTGGTAATGCAGGATTCCATCCAGCTCTATAATCTGTATTTGCTACAACATAACCTCTTGCAGCATATTGATTACAAAAAACTTGAGTAGCATAATCATAAGTTCTTGAACCGGTCGCATTTCCGTTTCTAATAATTGGAGCAAATGTTCCAGTATGTAGATAGATAATTAAAGGTCTTTCTGAAACAGTATCTCCAGAAGGTTGAAAAATATCTAATTCCAAAGCTGGCATTGTAAATAAAATTGGAGTAGGAGGAGTAGTAGTTGTATCCAGCCCAATAGGAACGGTAGCTCCTGTTGCAACTGGCAAAGCCTCGCCTAGTAGTACAGATTGGTTTACTGCATATACTATATTATTGGTAGTGTCTATTGAAGGAAACACTGGATCTAAATATCTTGTTTGTCCAATAGAAATAGAGGAACAAATAAAAGTCAAAACAAATAGAAAGCTAAAAGTAATTTTTTTCATAAGGTTGTTTTTGTGAATAATTTGGGTACAATTTACGTAAAAATTAAATAATAGTAAATTTTAGATATTAAAAATAGATTGTTAGTCTTTAAAATCGAAGAGTAATGACATGTAAATCATTCTTCCTACATACGGCCCACCATAGACTTGGAGAACCTTATTATTTAAAATATTTGACCCCCCTACTTTTATAGAAAGATTTTGTTTGGTTAAGTTTTTAGTCATTTGAAAATCTAATAAACCGTAGCTTGGTACATAACCTGTAAACTGAGGAGAACCTTCGAACTCAAATCCTTTTACCCATTTATAATTTAGGTTAAAGGACATTTTTTTTAAAATGGATTTGTCCAATATTTTAAGGTCAATTTCTTTTCCTGAAACCCCTAAGTTAAATTTATGTTCTGGTGTGTTGTAAGCAGGGATAATAGGATCGTCATTTTGTTTATTCAATACATTCCAAGAATAGTTTCCGTTAATAGTAAATTGATTGTCTAAATAATAATTTAATCCAGCTGAAAAACCTTGGGTAGTGATAATTTTTTCAGAGTTGGTAGCAACTCTGTAGACATCTAAAACTTCTAGTCCAAGAGCGTCTACAAAAATTTCTGCGCCAGTTATGAATCCAATAAAATTCGTATACCAATTATAATAATAGTTAGCATCTATAAATAACTTACCTCCAAGCGCTCCTCTATATCCAAATTCCAAACATTTCACTTCTTCTGGTCGGATAGGATCTAAGTTGAAACTAACTAATGAATCTGTATTTCTTCCAGACGTTGAATATGAATAAATAGATTCTATAGTGTAAAGATTCTCGTATCCGTTAATATTCCCAACTAGTTTAGCTCTTCCAATATTATAATACTGGTATTGGTTTAATAGTGTTGGGTTTCTTATAGCAGAAGTAAAGGTCGATCTTATAGTATGATTTTCATTTATATTATAAATTCCAGAAATTGCCTGTGTTGGAATAATATTGAAATTTTGGTTTTTATCTAACCTCATTGATCCTTTTAAAATTAATTGATCGCTCAAAAAGCTTTTTTCAACTCCTAAGTAGCTACCAACCTCTTTGTTAACTATTCTATTTATGATGGTATCTCCATTGGTGGTTATAGAATTAGTGTCGCTAAATAAAGATCCTCCAGATTTTGGAGTATAAATTCTGAAATTGCTGCCAAGAGTAATCTTCCAAAAGTCATTTTCCCAAATTTTTTCTCCATGCCCATGATAAAGAGCAGATTTGTCTACAATTTTTGATCCACCGTCAAGAACGGAAGCAGTAGAAGTGATTTTATTAAATAAAGAGTCAAAACTGTTAGTCCCAACTTCATAAAAAGAAGTTACCCCCATATTTGGATGAGAATTGTTGGCGTTGTTAGCAGTTTGTTGGTGCCAAGCAACTAGAGAATCCATAGGAATATTATCAATAACATTGAAAATATCTGTAAAATTTACAGGATATGCAGTTTGAGTAACTGGATCAAAATATGGAAGCCAATTAACCGAAGGATCTAAGCTTTCTACTTTTGGAGAAATATTATCTCTCCAATAGGTTTTATATAATTCATGGTAGTCAACATCTGATGCTGCAGCATTTTGCAGTTGAAACGCAGTTAAAACAGCATCGTAACTATCTCCAGCATCTTCGTGAGTTGCATAAAGTCTAATAAAAAAATCATTGTCTTTTTTAAGCTCTAGTTTGTTCTGGAAAAATCTAATATTTTTTAAACTAAAACGGTTGTCTCCTTGATAAACGGTTGTTCCTGTAGAAAAGTTGGAAGAGGAAAAGAGCTCCATAGAATTGTCAAATAAATAATGCATCCCAAAACTTGTTTTAAGGTTTTCGGTATTGTAGTCTACCAAATCTTGCTCCCAATAACCTTTTCTGTGCCATCTTTCAAGGCCGGGATAGGCCATTATACTAGCAGTATCGGCTTCCCCGTCCAAGCCATATATCATTTGATTTAATATAGGACTTAGGTTTTCATCTCCATATCTATTTACTGCATCGTATCCACCAGGGCTACTTTCATTAGTTTCTAAATCTGCAACACTTGCAGAATTGTCTGCTACCCAATCGTCAGCATTCATGTAATAGATATTAAACTTATAAGCAAACCTGTCTTTTCCTTTTTTATCTTTTACTACCTTGGCATATCTAACAGCATACTCATTTAAAAAACGTTCTCCTAGTTTAACACTTGCTGAAAATCCAGGAAATAAAAATGGATTTTTTGTCTCCATACTTATAACGCCATTAAATGCATTGGGGCCGTAAAAAGCAGAACTTGCACCAGAAATAATTTCTACTTTCATTAAGTCTAGCTCTGAGGCGCCAAGGAAGTTTCCGAGAGCAAAATTTAGTCCTGGTGACGCATTGTCAACACCATCAATTATTTGTAGTGACCTAACAGGAGAAGTACTATTAAACCCTCTTGTATTTATCACTCTAAAACCAAGACTTGCTGAGGTCATATCAACCCCCTTCATATGACTTAGCCCTTCATAAAAATTGGTAGCAGAAGTTTGCTTGATATCATTAATGTCCATAGACTCAATACTTAAAGGAGATTCTTTAAGTTTTTTACTTATCCCAGAAATTACTTCAACTGCCTTGAGCTGTAAATCTTTGCTTTTCAAACCAACTTTTAATCTTTGATTGTCAATCAAATCAATAACTTTAGAATCGTATCCGATGTAGGAAACTTCTATGCTAAATGGCAAAGGAATATTTGTTTTAATTACAAAATCACCATTAAAATCTGTTACACATCCATAGCTAGAATTAACTATTTTAACTGATGCGCCAATAAGTTCTTCATTGGTTTCCTCATCCAATATCTTCCCGTTAATATTTGTTTGAGAAAAAGCATTAATAACTAAAAAATTAGCTATTAAAAATAGTACGAATGTATGTTTAATCAACTTTGTAATAAATACCATGTAAGACGAAATTATAAATTAATTCCATAATTAGAATTATAATTGAATATATATACTGTACACTAAAAGGAATAAGAGGCTGTTTTTAATAGAGATTTTATAAGAATTTGAAAAGAGTTATATTTGCAGAAAAATAATTATGTTAAAAGCAGTTATTGAAAAAGCATTAAATAAGCAAATTGAGCTAGAAGCATCTTCCTCACAATTTTACTTGTCTATGGCCTCTTGGACAGAAACAAAAGGGCTAAGTGGTTCATCTTCATTTTTATACCACCACAGCGACGAGGAGAGACAACACATGTTAAAATTGGTAAAATTCATTAACGAAAGAGGTGGTAAGGCCTTGATTCCAGCCTTGATACAGCCTCCGAAAACTTTTAAATCGTTGACCCATGTTTTTGAATCTTTGCTAGAACATGAGTTAAACGTTACTGAAAGCATAAATAATATTGTAGGACTTTGTTTAGACGAAAAAGATTTTACAACCCATAATTTTATGCAGTGGTATGTTGCAGAGCAATTAGAAGAAGAAGCCTTGGCAAGAACCATCATCGATAGACTTAATATGATTGGCAATGATAAAGCAGGTCTATATCTTTTTGATAGAGATTTAACCAAAGAAATGCCTCAGGAGCCAGAACTTTAATAAGGTTTATGATTCGTAGAATATTTTTCATATTCCTATCCTTTTTCCTGTTTTTTTTTCAAAAACAAGAAATTATATCTCAATATAGAGATCCCTTCACTGAAAAAAGAAAAGGAAATAACATAAAAAAACGAAATAAAATTGGGTTGATTTATGCTACAAAGTCTTTGTTTTCTAAAAAACAAAAGGACTCATTTGTTAATGTAAAAAAAAACAATGGTATAATTGGCTTGGACCACGATCCTTTTAAATTCAAAGGCAAGAAATTTTACAAACCTACTGGGATAGAAGAGGATAGCTTTACTGCCAAACACAGGAAAATGGCCTACAGCAATAAATACGACAAGGAAAGCTTGAAGAAAAAGGCCATTAAGAGTAGGACTAAATACATGAAAAAAAAGTGAAATAACAATAAAGTTTTTCAAGAGTCTAGAATTCTTTGCTATTTTTACATTAACTTTATAAAGTGTCTAGCAGATTAAAAATATCGTTTTTATTTGGATTAATTATACTTTTAACTTCCACAAGTATATTTTCTCAGCCTGATCCTGCAAAAGCATCAAGAATGAAGCTTCAGGGGATATACCTCTATTCATTTGCTAAAAATGTATATTGGCCAAGTGCATATAACACTGGAGATTTCACAATTGGAATTTACGGAAGTAAAGACTTATTTGACCAGCTTAGTGCCAACTTTAAAGGAAAGATGACAGGTAGTCAAAAAATAATTTTTGACTTTTACGAATCTACCTCTGATATTTCTGACTGTCATATGCTCTTTGTTGGAAAAGATGAAACCAATACTATTTCAAAGGTTAAAAAAGTCTTGGACGAAAAAACTTTATTAGTTACAGAGCTTACGGATATATCTAACTCTAGCAGTTCTATGATTAATTTTGTTTATGTACAAAGTAGACTTAAGTTTCAATTAAATAAATCTGAAGCAGAAAAAAACAATTTTAAAATAGGACAAACTTTAACTAAATTAGCTTATTCAACAATATGAGTTTCTTTAAAAACATATTATCAGCAGTTTTTATATTTGGGGTTTTTTCCACCATGTTCTCTCAATCTACTTATTGCCCTGAGAAAATGCTTTTACTGCAAAAATATAAGTCCAAAGCATATGAAAACGCTAGAGGATATATTGACACAGTTTTGTCTCAATGTCCAGATCAGAACCAAGACCCTTACTTTTGGCATGTTTGTGGATTTATAAATTTGGATATATTCAAATTTGTTGAAAATAAAGAGGCTGGATCACCAACTAAAGCAGAGGCTGCCGATTGTTTTATAAAGTCTATAAACTTAGATGTAGAGAAAAAGTATTTTGATTTAAATAATAAACTGCTAGATTACGTTTCAACTTTTTATTACAATGACGCAGTAAAAATCCTCCAAAAGTTTGATGTAAAAAATCAAGATAATGCTATTTCCTATTATAATTCTTTTAAGAAACTAAAAGGAATAGCTCATCCAGATTATGATTTCAGTGAAAAAGAAGTAGATTTTTATTTTGGTATTGGAATGCTTTATAAAATGAGATATGAGAAGGATAAAACCAATAGTAAGAGCTTGTTAGATTCTTGCATAAATTACTTTAATAAATCCTTAGAAATTGATTCAGAACAATATTCTTCTAATTATAACTTAGGTATTATGTACCACAACCTTGGTGTAGATATTATCATGGAAGAATTAGATATTGATGCAGATCTAGAAATGGTTATACTAATGCAAGAGCAAGCAGTTGAATACTTCTCTAAATCCCTTCCTTATCTTAAGAAAGTATACCAGATGAAACCTCAAGAAGTTTCTATTGTTCAGGGAATTGCAGCAGTTTATTACAGCTTGAACGACATGGAGAAGCATGTAGAATATATGAATATTCTTAAAGACTTAGAGTCAAATTCAGCAGAATAAATCAATTATAATATTTTGAGATTTACCGTAGGAAAAAAAATTGGTGGAGGATTTAGTGTTGTTGTAATTTTATTACTCGTTGTATTCCTATATACTTTTTCTGTAGTCAATGTTGCCATTAAATCAAACGACAAGTTCTTAAAAGTCGATCAACCCTCCCTATTTTTAATCAACCAGTTAAAAGAAGATTTAGCACAAACCCACACCTACATGCAGCAATGGGTAATTGAAGAATCTAGGCCAGATGAACAATGGAAAATTGAGGCAGAAATTTTACTGGATAAAACATTAAAATTTGATTTAGATACTCTCGAAAAACTTTCCTCAAAATGGATTTCAATTGAAGACTCTCTTGACAACGGGTTAAATGAGTTTAAAAATATTTCATCAGATGTTTCCTTTTTAATTGAAAATTACAATTTGGAAGTGAGAAATATTTTTGTAGATGTAGATAGTTACCAAGATGAGGCGTTAAAATTCAATGCTGACTTTATGTTTGAGGAGATAAGCGCTAGCTATGAAATCTTATTAGAGGCCATTAATAAGTTAAGTGAAATAAGAAAGGATATCGCAGATGCTCAGCAGATAAAAACCAATAATAGGTTCTCCAGCCTAATTAATAGTATCATATTTATATCTATAATAATAGTTATTGGCACAATAGCTATAGCGATATTTACCACTATAAGCATCACTCAGCCTGTACAAAGACTTAAGTCAATACTTCTAGGATTAGGAAAAGGAATTTTCCCTAAAAGTCAATTAAAACCAAGTAATGATGAGATAGGAGAAATGTCTGAAGCTATGAATAGTTTGGTAACTGGTTTAACAGAGACTACTCAATTTGCGCACGAAATTGGACAAAGTAATTTTGATTATGAATACCAACCACTTAGCGATGAGGATGTTTTAGGACACGCACTTCTAAAGATGAAGGACGAGCTCGCAGAAACGGAAAGAATTTTGGAGCAAAAAGTAAAAGAAAGAACAGAAGAAGTAGTAAAGCAAAAGGATGAAATAGATTCTCAAAGATCTAAACTTGAAGAACTTTATACAGATGTTACTGATAGTATAAGATATGCAAAAAGACTTCAAGACTCTATTCTTCCGCCAGAAAAGTTGGTTAAAAAATATTTCCCATCTTCCTTCGTGTTGTTTAAACCAAAGGACATAGTTTCAGGTGATTTTTACTGGGTTGGTAAACAGAAAAATGAATATATGTTTGCAGCAGTGGATTGTACCGGGCATGGTGTTCCAGGAGCTTTTATGAGTTTGGTTGGAGCAAATGGATTAAGCAGTGCTTTTAATGAACATAAACTAACCAAACCAGGTCTTATTTTAGATGATTTAAATAAATATGCAAACGATTCATTAAATAAAAGTAACGACGATTCTATTAGAGATGGAATGGACATTACGCTCTGCTCGATTAATTTTGAAGAAATGAAATTAAGATTTGCTGGGGCCAACAATCCAGTATATTTAGTGAGAGATGGCGAACTGGAAATTTATAAGACCAACAGATTTGCCATAGGTTCCTTCACCTATGGAGAACATAATTATGAAAATTTTGAGTTAGACTTAAAAATGGGGGATAAAATATATGCTTTCTCCGACGGATATCCAGATCAGTTTGGAGGACCAAGAGGTAAGAAATTCATGTATAAAAAGTTTAAAGAACTTCTAGTTGAGACCGTTAATAATTCCATGGAAACCCAAAAAAAGTTACTAGAAGATAGATTGGCAGAATGGATGGGGGAAGAGCATGAGCAGGTAGATGACATAGTAATATTTGCAGTCGAAATTGATTAATTAAATATGCTTTACATAGCATCTATTTTCAACAAATTCTCTTTTTTTCATATTTTCAGTTCGCTCAAATCGCCAGAATATTATTTTCCATTTATCATTTTTTGTTTATTAATTCTAATAATAGGCTATATAATTAGAGTAAAACAAATAAAGTCTACCAAAAGAAAATTGGCTTTTTTAGTAGAGAAAAGAACAAAGACTATATCCAAACAAAAAGATAGGATTGCAGAGCAAAATAGACTTGTTAAGCTAGAACGAGATAAATCTGATGAACTTCTTTCCAACGTTCTCCCTCAAAATATAGTAGAAGAATTAAAGGCTAAAGGAAATGCAGAAATTAAATCCTATAAAAATGTTTCAGTGATTTTTGTAGATATTGTTGGGTTTACTAAAATTGCAGAGCGCAACAAGCCTACTTACTTGGTGAACAAATTAAACAATTTGTTCTCAGAGTTTGATTCAATTAGTGAAAAATACAATTTAGAAAAAATTAAGACTATTGGAGACGCTTACTTAGCTGTTGGAGGTTTTGGAGACCATCCTGAATTGAGTTCTATAAACTGTGTTTCTGCAGCCTTAGAGATACAATCGCTAATGAATAAGTTAAAGGAAAGTGCAGTTTCTAAAAAGGAAGAATTTTGGGAAGTACGAATTGGAATCCACAATGGAGATGTTATTGCAGGAGTTCTTGGAACTAAGAGAATAGCCTATGATATTTTTGGCAACACTGTAAATATTGCTAAAAGAATTGAAAGTAACTCAGAGCCATGGAAAGTAAATATTTCTGAATCTACCTATAAAGTAGTTAAGACTTTTTTTAATTGTTCTTCTAGAGGTAAAATATCTACTAAAAATACTGGGGATATATATATGTTCTATGTTAAAGGAATCGACCCTGCATTTTCTTCTTACGGTACTTTTAGTTCTAGTGATTGGTTTAGAGACTATAAGGAGTTTTCTGCAAAATCTAAAATTGACTACTATGGATTGGAAGAATATGCGTTTAATTTTCTAACGAAAAAATTGGCAAAAAATCTATTTTATCATGGGCCACACCATACCGAAGATGTTTTAATTGCAGTAGAAAAAATTGCATTTAATGAAAAAGTTAGTCCAGAAGACTTTATTTTGTTAAGAGCTGCAGTTTTATTTCATGACTTTGGCTATATAGATAAATATTTAGATAATGAAACAATTGGGGCAGATTATGCACGTGAAATACTACCTAAATATGGCTTTAATCCACCTCAAGTAATTAAAATATGTGATTTAATACAATCTACAAAAGTTCCTCAAAAGCCAAATAACCATTTAGAAAGAATAATATGTGATGCAGATTTAGATTATTTAGGGAGGAAAGATTTTTTAAGTATTTCATCGAATTTTTATGAAGAATTAAAAGGTTACGGGGTGGTTAAAAATAAAAATCATTGGGATGAAATACAGATTAAATTCTTACAAGCCCATCATTTTTTTACAGAATATTCTATTAATAAGAGAAGCATTCTCAAGAAAAAGCACTTAGAATTTATTAAGGACAGAGTACTTAAAAATAAGTAGACCAAGGAGTTGTAGAATTATTGGAATAAATGTATTTTCACATTAAAATTTAAAATAATGAAAAATATCTTACTTATTTTTATTTGCTTTTTAAGCTTCTCAGTTTTTTCTCAAAATCAAAAGTCCAGCACATTAGACTATAAAAAGACTCAAAAATCAGAAAATGGACTTTCTGAAAAAAAGAAGAAAAAGAAGAAAAAGAAAAAGAAGGATGAAAACTCTTCCAAAACAAATTATTCTGTAAAGACTAAAAAGGAAACGAAAAAAAGGAAAGCGAAAAATTCAGATCCTCACATAGATGCTTCTCAAACTAGGAAGAAAACAGCAAGAAAAGTCTCTGACAAACTATAGCTGCATTCTTTAATTAAGTTCTTTTTTAATTCATGGGGAAAAAAAGTAATTGTAATTAATCAAGCATTTTTTTACCCTCTTCAATTTCTAAAATTACTCTCTCCCAGCCTCCGCCTTTTATATTATAAGTTCCTTCCCATTCATAACCTTGAGTACTTACTGCATAATAAGTATAACTGCCCTTCATTTTTTTAAATTTTACTTCTGCATTTTCTTCTGATGGGCCAGAATGACAACTCCATACAGAATTCACAGTTCCTAATAGCTCACCTTTTTTACTTCCATCGAAAACACTTATTTCCCCTAAATGTTTGAACTCTCTATCGGATGCAAAAAATATTACCATAGTAGGTTTTGTAGACTGAACAGAGTCATTGTACCTTTGAATAGAATCTCTAATTCTATTTTGCTTAGCATATTCTATCATTGCTAGTTTATTTTGTATTACTGCATCTTCATATTCTTTCGTGCTTTGGCCTCTGTATCTAAAATCGTATGCTACAGACTGATAACCCTTGTCTGGTATTTCAAACTTTTTTATTAGATTATATTTCGTTCTTACATCAAAACTTTCTTTTATTGGCAAATAGAACTTTGCTTTTCCATAGGAGTCTGTTTTTTTGATTAATGAGTCTCCAGAAGCTAGAAGAGTTAGAATTTCCTCCCCAATTACTGGTTTGTTTTGGTAGTTGGTAAATTGTAATGTAAACTCTGTAAATCTGTAAGTATATCTTTTGCTAGAAAAAGTAGAATATCCTCTGCTTCCAATATTAATTATACGTTCATTTTTTAATTCCCCACATTTTGTAAAATAGATATGTCCATTGGGCACTAAAACTTTTAATTCTCCTTTACTATTTGTAGTAGACTTAAATTCATTTTTGTTCTCATCTATTAATTTTACTATTTTATTTTCATAGGGCGAATCGTTAGGGTTCAAAACCTCAAGAATTAGTAATGTCTCAGTGGCAGATGGCTGTAATATTTCTTGACTTACAATTGTTTTAGAAATCAATATTAATAGACATAAAAGGTTTCTATTATATGTAATCATAGTAATAGATTTAATGAGTTATCATTTAAATATTAAATAACTATCTCCAAAAACTATGCCCTTTTGTTTTTTGAATTAAATACAATTAAATTTAAAAACTAGATGCTCTCAGAAAAATCAATCTAAGACCT
>JGI20156J14371_10001574_pt1 | contig 18691 bp, 14 predicted proteins | sample COG_06_FD_14371 | JGI IMG/M metagenome (IMG submission 14371)
ATAGACGGACGGAGGCCCGATGTTATTGAAAAAAGACATGTCTCCCGCACTCGCCGTCTACAGGTTGTGCCTGAGGTGTGGTCCGAACATCAGGGCGTGCGAGAAGGCCAGGGGATGAATGAAAATTGCAATTTTTAATCAACGAACGAGCGAGCGAGTCCGTCTCGTCTGGGCTCACGCGCTCAGGATAGTCAACGCGAGGGCTCCCACTCCGTGGACGCACGCGGCGTGTAATATCGTCGTGGACGGGTCCGTCGTGGGGCCGCGAGTGGTTGACGACGCTCGACACGAACAGAGCCCCCGACGTCGCGCGGACGAACCTGTTCTCACCCCGAGAGCCTGTTCCGCTCGCTCGCCAGAGGGAGACGAAAAAGGGGCACAGAAGAAAAAGGGAAGACACCTGAAGAACGCGCATGCGTAGAGTTTTTTTTCCGCCGCCGAGGTGCGTGCGTGCGAGTTTTAATATAAAATCAGTCGCCGCCTTCTCCGGCCTCATAATTTTGCGACAAAAACAAACAAAAAAAATGAGTCACGACGACGACCTGTTTCATTACCCCGATTCGCGAGAGTTCGGCGCGATCGTCGAGAGGTTCGGTTTTCCGAACCCCTCGAGATGGAGACACCAGTTGGCCGTCATACACAAGAGAGGAGACGTCACATACCGTCTGACGATGAAGGGGCTCGAGTTTCCCGGTCGGTGTTTCCACTGCAAGCGCAACAACAAGTCGGCGTCTTTCTGTTTCTTCGGACAGGGCGCGCGCGACGGTCGAAACGTCGACGACCTTCCGAGACACATGGTGACCAAGCTCGAGAAAATCGGCATGTGCGTCAAACTCAGAGAGGAGGACAACGACGACGAGTCGACGCCCGCGGCGAAGTCCGAGGTCGACGATTCGCCTTTCGTGTTCCCCCACGAGAGCGAGTACGAAGACATGAAGAGCGTCGTCGCCCTCGAACGCGTGTCGCAGCAGCACGGATTTCCTCCCATCATCGTCCTCTTGTGCCAGCCCGTGCCGTGGAGGTTCAGGGAGTTTTTCCCGGCGTCCCTGTTCGATGACTTTCTGAACGCTCGCGTCGAGTTTCAGACGGAGAACGAGGGTCGCGGAACCGCCACCACCGGGGCATGGCGAGAATCCAACGAGAGCCTCGAGGAACGGAGACGCGTGCTCGCCGAGGTCTCCGAACTGGACGACGACGCGCGGAGGGACGGTGTCGCCAAACTGATGAACCAGACGTACCTGGTGTTCACGCGTTTCGATTGTGCCGAGGACTGCCAGACGCCGTCCCGCGAGTGCGCGTCGTGCCGTCGCGTTCGCGGACGCGCGAAGAAGTATTACCTCGACGAGGTGCGAAGCGTCGTCGCTCGACACGTGGGAAAACTCTTCGACAAACGCGAGGGTCCGTTCGCGAAGTGTCCCGGACGTCTCCCGAGCGCGTGTTACGACGACGAGACGTGCCAGATCGATAGACTCGTCGTGTGCGCGAACGCGAAGGCGAAGAAAGGCTCGAAACGTAAAAGATGATCTTATTAATTAACGTAAAAGTTTAGCGATAGTCGCGTACACCTCGACTTTTTGACCGCAGATATCGATGTTGTCGGCGTAGCTCGACACGGCTCGCACTACGTTTTCGGCGGTCGCGTGCTGAGCGACGTCGGACAAAACGCCCCTGAGTCCGACCGCGATGTTCCGGTAATACATCTCATCGGCACGAAGGCCCGGGTCGTCGGTGGCAAGCCTCGGGCGTTCCTCGTACTCGATCGTTTTCATCACCAATCGGCACAGAGACGTGACTCCTCCTCGTCCGCGCTCGCGCGAGTCGTCGCCGACGATCGCGACCGCGTCGTCGTGCGCGGCGAAAAAACGTATCACATCGATGCCATCGTGGTCGTGCACGTACTCGATGCAACGATCGAACGGGGTCTCGCCCGTAGCGCTGATGGAATGTATCTTGGCCCCGTGGTCGAGAAGAAGTGCGGTGATGTTCACGTCGTTCGCGAAGTGAAGCGGAACGCATCCGATGTCGTCGTCGAAGTCGTCTAGACCCACCGATTCGACGACGACGTTCGGGTTCGCGCCCGCGAGCAACAGCTGCTCGACGACGATCGCATCGCGACTCATGACCGCGATGTGCATGAGCGCGTATCCCTCCTCGTCGGTCTCGTCGAGAGACCCGTTCTTCTCGAGGAGTTCCTGGACCATGGTTTTCACATCGTCGTGAGACTCGTCACCGGGGGATCGAAGGATGTTCCGGAGTCGCTCCGAAGGCGACGCCGAGTCAGATTCGCGAAGTCTTTTTTTTGACTCGGCGTCGACCGTCGTCGTCGTCGTCGTCGTCGTCGTCTCGATGACTGCGGGCGCGGTAGACATTTTTTTTTGGCGAATAGGATTTTTTGCCTCGTGCGACTTTTTTTGAAGGTGACCTACTGTTATTTTTTATTTTTAAGTCGTCGAAAATTCTGGAAATTTTTCGTCTCCTCTCGTTTTCGCGCGCATGCCCCTCTCGTCGAATCCAAACGCCGGTCTCGGCACGAGACTTTCGCGGAGGGGTCCGTCCCACCCGTAACTCCAGTACAGGAGCGTCCACCACGCTCTCCTGAACTCGACGTCCGAGTCTTGTCTGAGCGTCGCTCGTTTTCTCTTCGCCGACGCGACCGCCGAGCCGAATCGACTGGTCATCTCGCGCGAGTCGCACGTCGCCCGAGACGCCGTCACGCGAACGATCGGTGGTCGAGAACTCGTCCGAGACGACGATGACGATCCCCCGAACAACATCGTTCGCGCCGTCGCCGTGGTCGTCGAGCGCGCGTCCTCCTCGAGCGCCGCGAGCGTGGGTCCGACCCCGAGATTCTGAACGATCTTATCGACGAAATCCGTCTTCTGCGCGATGATCCAGAACACCCACTCCTCGACCGACGCGCGCGTGGTGCGCTCCATCTCGGCGTTGAGTCGCAGGACGTCCACCAGCGTGTGCCTCTCGGGAGGAATGCACTCGTACCCGTGTAGCCGGTCGTCGTCTTCATCGTTCGCGCGCGTGGTGGTCGACGACTTCGAATTCGGGGTCACCAACCACACGTGAAGAGGCGCGTCGCGACGCGACAGTTTCGCCCTGAGCATGAGTATGGGTATCTGATCGGTGTCGAGAACCCTCGCGACGACCGAACGATCGGAGTAGTGATTGACCCAGTACGCCACCGCGAGGTCGCCCTCGCCCACCTCCGCGACGGGCGCGTGTTTTTTCCAGACCTTCGATCCGTTCGCGTCGGCGCGAACGACCTTCCCACCGACCCCCGACACGACGAGTTCCTTTCCCTCGAGCTCGTCGGCGTGTCTCGCGAAACGAGCGACGATGCCTCGCGCGATGTACGAGCACACGTCCGCCCTCGCCGTCCTGTCCGCGAGAGCGGCGTGCCACGGGAGCGGGAGCGAGTCCGGCGAACACGTCCCCGTGGGTTTCTCGGGGGGGGCGCCGGTGGCGGTGTTCCCGTACCTCCTCTTATGTTCCTCGGCCTTGGCGATGGGAACGCGTTCCGGGACGTCGAACACGCACGCGTACGATTTTCCTCCGGCTCGAAAGAATCTCAGCATCGGGCGCCAGACGAAATCGACGAGATCTTCGGCCGTCGCTCCGTCCTCGGGATAGAACTTGAAGAGGAGCCACATGTGATCGCACACCAACACGTCGCACTGCTCGCGAGGAACGTCGTCACCCACGCTCGAAGGGAACCGAGCCCGCAGAAACTTCTTGACATCGGGGTGTAGACCCATGAGGTACGGAGGTGTTTAAACGAATAATTAATAAAATAGTAGCGCGAGGGCCGTCAAAAAAACACAATTCCACGCGCGCCTCTTCAAAAAAAAACCAGAGCAAAAAAAATGGGTCCCACGAACGCCGAAAAAAACACGATCGACCTCTCCATGATGAGTGACGACGAGCTCCGGCTGTACCTCGCCGTGTACGATGGTCGCGCCGATATCGTTCGTGGGCTCTTGGCAGCCGGTGTGGACAAGGACAAAGTGGCTCATGATGGCATAACTCCGTTGTACATCGCGGCGCAGAATGGTGACTTCGAGGTCGTGCGCGCGCTCTTGGACGCTGGCGCGGACAAGGACAAAGCGACGAAGGATGGCAAAACGCCGTTGTACATCGCCGCGGTGTATAGTCACTTCGAGGTCGTGTGCGCGCTCTTGGACGCTGGCGCGGACAAGGACAAAGTGACGAAGGATGGCGAAACGCCGTTGTACGTCACGTTAATGTATGGTCACCGCGAGGTCGTTCGAGCTCTCTCTCTTAGCCGTTGACGACGGGAACACCCTGTGTAAATAAAACAGTATCAAATTTCTTTAAGACGCGTCGCGCCGCGCCGCGACGGGGTGGCATTTTTCGGCTATCTTCTTCGTTCGAACGCGAGGAACGTCTTCGTTCCCGTCGGGGTCGTCGGGGTCGTCGTTTCCGTCGTTCGTCTCGAAGAACGCTGACCCGCACGCCTCCTTCGCGTCGTGCGTGTCGAGTATGGCGGCTTCGACCGAATCGCGCGTCACCAACGTCTTCACGACGACGGGTCTCGTCTGGCCGACGCGGTGTATCCGAGACTCGACCTGTCTGTGCACGGCGGGGTTGTACCAGACGTCCATGACGATCATGGCCGTCGGTCCCGGAACGAGACTCAGGCCGTACGCGCCCGCGCCGAGACTGAGCCTCATGATTCTCGTCCCCCCCTCGAGAAACTCGCGAACGACGCGTCTCCTCTCCGCGTTAGACAGACGGCCGTCGAACCCGACGCTGGGCTCTCCGGTGCGTTCCAGGAGCAGATCCCCGAACACGTCCAGGAGGCCGACGAACTCCGAGACCACGACGATCTTCGCGTGTCCCTCGAAAGTCAGACGACGCACGAGTTCCAGCGCGACCCGAAGCTTCGGTCCCGGGTTCGCGACCGTCAGACGTCGAGCCTCCGCGTCGAACGTCTTCCGGTCGTGTTTATGAAACAACGCCGGCTCGACGCACAGTTGACGAAGCGCGAGCATGTGATGCGTGTTTTTTTTTGGTTCGTCGGCCGTCGACGAGGCGACGGTCCGCCCGCCCCCGACGGCCTCGAGAGACGCGTTGTACGCGCGAGCCTCGCGCTCGTCGAAATCGTGGTCTGTCCACACGATGGACGAACGCTTCTCGGGGAGGTCGACGCCCGCGTCGTTCGTCGTCGCGCTGTACACGTACCTCTCGGTGAAATCTCGAAACACGCTCGCCGTCGGGTCGTCTTCCGCGACGACAGAACCACCCATCGCTCGCACCTGTTCGTCGGCGTCGCTCATCGCGTTGTGCACGGGCGTGCCCGTCAGACACAGGACGTGTTTCGCGCGCGAAGTCGCGACGCGCGCCGCGCGCGCGAGTATCGTGTCGGCGTTACGAAGCGTGTGGCTCTCGTCGAACACCACCAGATCCCGTCTCTTCTCGAGGAGACGGTGTCCGGTGGTTCGCCTCCACGCGCTCTTTTTCCCCGCGCCCTCGCGCGTCCACCCGCGAGAGAAAGCCGCCCTCAGACGCGAGTACGTGACGACCCTCACGTCGTCTCTCGCGAGTCTCGTGTACAGACTCGTCTGTTTCCTCCACGCGTCGTGCAGCGTGGACTTGGGCACGACGAAGAGCGCGCGAACCCGACGAGGACTCGCGCGCGCGCGAAGCACGCACAGAGTCGCGAGCGCGGCGAGGGTCTTACCGGTGCCCATGCTCATGGCCGCGAGGACGAGTTTCTTCACTCCGTCCGTCGTCGCGGATTCGCGTGGATTCGGCTCGACGACGCGTTCGACCAGACCGAGCTGCACGTCCGACAACACGAGCGGCGCGTCGGACCCTCTCGCGCGCCGCCTGAGTCCGCCCGCGACGGCGTCGTCGCGCGTCGTGTTCGAACGCTCGAACGGGCTCGCGCGAGTGTTACCGTCGTCGTCGACGTTTCCGTCGGCGCGCATCGTGTGGTAGACTGGTTCAGAACGTTCACGAGACTCGACGCCACTATAAATAAACCAAACACTTTTTTGGAACGCTCGCACGTCGAAACCAAAGTTTCGAACCTCGTCACGCACCACACCACAGCACGCGTCAAAACACCGCCACCATGCGCGACATCGGTGTCACGGGTCCCATCATGCCCCACGGGTCGGTCGTCGTCAACGCGTGTTTCGACCACGCGCACGCGCCGTGCCTGCCCCAGAACCAGTCGAGCGCGAAACGCGCCGAGTTTCACTACGTCGCGAAGCACGAGCTCGTGTTTCGCGACAAGAAGACCAACAAACGAAAGCGCGGCGCGTACAACGAACCCTCGCTTCGCGTCTTCGCGACGGCCAACGGCGTGACGAGCGAGACCCGAGACGACGTGTCATTCATCGGCGTGTCGAACGGCACGCTCACCGACGGGCAGCACGCGCACTCCGCGGTGACCATCGCGGGACTCACGACCATTTGCAACACCGGTAACCGTACCATCGAGGCCGGAGACACGGTCGTCTGGGACGTCAACGACGCGAAAGATCCAGACAATAAGGCCAGGAAAACGTTCTCCACTATTCCGTACCACGAAGCGTTCGACCACGGCGCCGACTCACACTTCGCGGCCGTCGGCGAAGCTCTCAACCTCGGAAAAGCCGCGAAGGGAAACGCCGCGAAGTGCGCGCGTATGATCGACCAGATCAGCGATTCATCGCTCAAGAGTGCGCTGATAAAGGCGTTCAATGAGAAAGACTCCGACCTGCATGAGTTTTTGAAGTGTTACGTCCATTGCACGCGCGCGGTCGACTCGCGCGTGATCGGCACGGCGATGACCAAGTCGAAGGAGGGACAGGAGTTCGACATTCTTCTTCGTCACTCGCACTGAGCGTAGGTGCGCGTGCGTTTACGTTTTTTGAAGTTCGCGTCCGCGACGTTGTGTCGCGAATAGCGCGTAGCGAAAAGATGATGAATAATAAATAAGAGTTTTTTTTTTCACGACTTACGTAAAAGTGCGCCTCGAGGATCCGTGAGCGTATTTTTTCTCGTTCTATGGTTTCTATCGACGAGACACACAACAACCACCACCACCACCACTTAGAGTACGAGTTCGAAGAGGAGACGGAGACGACCGTCCGCGCGAGGAGAGGCGAAAACTCGAGACCCGTCGAGTGGCGCGTCGGCAAACGAGGTACCGTGTTCTCGTCGGAACCGGACGTCGAGGACGTCGACATCTTCAAGGACATCACGCATCTGTACAGAGACAGGACGACGGGTAAAAAGAGAGGACGGCGCGAGTGGGCGACGACGTTCTGGGTGAGCGACAGACAGACGCAGAGACTCCTGACGTCGAACGAGGAGGCCGCGCTCACGAAGGCGCACTTCGTCAGGTGCGGGTGCGACTCGATTCAGTGGGCGAACGTCGAACACCGCGAGAATCGCGTTCGCGACCCGGAGACCGGAACCGAGTACCCGTTCGTCTCCGAGGACCTGTGGGTGAAACACGTGGGAAGCAAGCGGTCGACGTCATGTCCGACGTCGTAGGTCACGGCGCGGGTCAAAACACCACGAAGAAGAGGAGGAGGGACGACGACGGTGATTGCGTGCGTTTGGCGTCGCGACACGGAGAAAAATTAGACGAGAAAACACTCGTGCGTCTGTTGGCCGTCGCCGAGTCGGTGGTCTCGCACGAGGGACGCGCGACGTCACCCGACGATCCCAGGTTTCATTTTTAATTTTCATCGTCGCACCGCAAACACTGCCAATCCACTATCTTCCAGAGCGCCTCTAACTTTTTTGCGAGAGACGCGGTGGCGAACGAACGACGCGACTCCGCGTGCGTCAACATCCTCTCGAACGCCGGTATCGAGCATTTCGTGTTCCACACGAACGTCTTCGCGTCGGAGAATTTTTCCATGGGCATGCGAAGCGCGGGGTTTTTCTCGTGCGCTCTCTTCGCGGACTCGTACGTCGTCCTCGTCATTCCCATCTCCTCGAGCGTCTCTTCGGCGTCGATCGCGTTCACGATATCGGTCCACGCGCGCGACGCCACTTTCTCGTCGTCGGTCTTGAACACGATGTTCAGGAGTCGAGTCCTCTCGCCGATCGTCGGCAGACTCCTCGCGAGTTCGATGATGTCGGCGACGATCGCCTCGGCGTCGACAGCATCGCCCGATTCGTTTACACTGTTTTTGATATCACTGATATTTTGCTCCAGGTCAGTCGTCTGCGACGACGCGTTTCCGTCAAACGGCGAAGCGGTCGTCGTCGTCACCACTCTCGCGTTCGCCATCGCGTTTCTGACGTTCCTGATGTTTTCGACGAAGACGACGAACGACACGACCGCCGACACGACCGTGCTTCCCAACAAACCCCAACCGACCCACGTCTTCTCGAACGGAGACACGCCAAGAAATCCATTCGACGTCATCAACACGATTCCGACGACGATGTTGACGATCGTGTCGACGGCGAAAAAAAAGCACGCGACCGTCGCGACCGTCGCGAACCCGTCCGCTCTAAGGACGTACGTCCTCGCGAGAGGCGAAGCGAGGTACGCGATGGCGATCGCTCCGCGCGGAGCGTCGAGCTCAGGCCACCACGCGGTGAGAATCGTCGCGTGGAACGCCGTGAACGTCACGGCGTACATCGTAGACCACGCGTCGTATCGCTTCTCGTCCGTGAGAATCGCGAGTCCGGACGTGACGGCGAGAGACACGACGGCGAGTCCCAGGGGGGCGAGAGACGACGTCCTCCCGGCGAGCGTCTCGTGCGTCTGAAGCGCGAGGACGATCTGGTCCAGAAAAAAACATCCCGCCAACGCGTCCGAGGAGACGTCGCTCCAATCGATCGACGCGACGATCGCGGATATTCCGGCGTACGCGACCGCCAGACGCAAGAGGTGCGCGACGACGACGTCTCTCGGATGCGACCAGAGAACCGCGACGTGCGCGGCCTTGACGCACGCGACGAACGCGAACGACACGCCCGAACGCGCGCGAGGCGTCGCGTCCAACCACACGATGATGATTCTTCCGATACCTCTGAGCGCGTTGAACACGCTCACCGGTAACAGGAACAGCGCCAGAGGCGCGTCGGCGAGATCGTCGAAGCACGTCACTCCGACGGACGAGAGCACGACGCAACAGAGATTGGTCGGCACGACTCGACACGCGCAGTACGCCGCGACGAAGATGTCGACGAGGGTCGTCGCGACGCTCGCCAGACTGAGAAAGAAAGTCTGCGCGCGTCCGAGCCTCGACGAGTGCGCGACTCCCGCGCACGGAACGGAGACGAGGTGCGCGAGAGTCGCGAGAAGTATCGGGGGCCCGCCGAAGAAATACGCGAGGGGGACGATCGTCGCCGCGAAGATGATGGCGTCCTCGACGAACGCCGCGGACGCGCGTCCGCGAGGAGGGGCGCCCTCCGCGCTCATGAACGAATCGAAAACGCTCACTCACAGAAGCCCTCGAAGAAGACAGCGGTCCGACGTTATATATACGATAATAAATAAAACCAAATACATTCCTCGGCGAATTATTATGTCTTACCCTCACGAACCTCACGAACCGCCCGACGACCAGCGTTTCACGAGCATCGATGCGGGGCCATTCATACAGCCCAAAAACCGCGTCGGCACGTTCGACGTGTGCTGTCCAGTAGCTCCCGACGATAAAGACTGTGGAATATGTTTCGTGGGGTATCTGGCGCCCTGTTGCTTAGTGGGGTCGACGCTCGAGATGCAAAACAACGAGTTCACGCGAGAAGTCGGCCCGTGTGAGGGCGGCTGCAATCGCCCGTGTTGCGGCATCTGCGTGTCGTCGTGCGTGCTCACCGTGATCAATCCTTTCGTATACCTCGGAGCGCTGATCAACGGCGCGGTGGCGACGCAATGCTTGAACGTGTACGAGAGGTCGGACGCGGACAATTGCTGCATGAGATGGCTTTTGATGTCGTTTTGTTTTTCATGCGAAACGTGCGCCGCGTACAAGAGCGCTCTGTTGCAAGTCAATACAAAACGAAATTAATTTTACGAATAAAACTTCATAATTTTTCTCCCGAAAATCATGAGTTCTCCTTTTCACGTTTTAGAGTGGACCGGTCGCGACGTCCGCGAAACCGACGACGACCCCGGCAGATTCGTCGTCACGGGGTACGGACGCGACGCCGACGGTCGAACGTGTTCCGCCAGCTTCGAACACGCGCCGTCCTTCCTCGTCAGACCCCGAGACGGACGCGCGGAACGACTCAAAGGCGCCCGCGCGGCCGTCTTCGAGATGTTCCCCGACGACGTGCGCGCCGACGACACGAACGTCGTGCTCGGAAAACCGTACACGGGATGGCGAGAGGACGACGTCCCGTTTCTCCGGCTCACCTTCCGCACGAGATCGGCGATGCGTCGCGCGGGAGACGTGTTCAGACGCGCCAAACTCAAGGGCAAAGCGCTCGACGCCGTTCCCGCGTGGTTCGCGCGCGCGCGTCTCGCGTTCGAGACCTACGAACTCGACGCCGATCAGATCGTCCAAGCTCTCACGAGTCGAGGCATACCCCCGACCGGGTGGCTGAGAAGGGGGCAAAGCCCCCTTAAACCCCCTTCGTCTGCTTCGGGGTCGAACTCGAACGACGCGTCTGAAGCAGACGATGGGGGTTTAAGGGGGCTTTGCCCCCTTCGCCCCCTTCCGGAGGACGAGGTTCCGGACGCCGCGCCGCCGCACGTCGTCGCGACGTTCGACATCGAGTGTCTGTCGTCTCGATCGACGTGGAACGATCAGATTTTTCCGGACGCGACCATCGAGGGGGACGTCATCACGCAGGTGTGCACGTTCTTCTCGCGAATGGGCGATTCCGTCCCGTTCGCGGGGGAGGCGTTGGTTCTCGTGCCTCGCGGGGGCGAGACGCCGACGCGAACGACGTTCGAGAGCGTGGTGGACGTTCGCGCGACGTACTTCGACACCGAGGAAAAACTGCTTCGCGCGTGGGTCGCGTCGTACGCGAGGAGAGGCGTGTCGGTGTGGTGTCACTTTAACGGTCTGGGATTCGACGAGGCGTACCTGTTCAGGCGGTGCGAACGCCACGGGGTCGATCTGAAGTCCATGTCGTTCGACGCGCGACGCGACGCGCTGAGACCGCGACTCGTCGAACAGATCCTCCAGAGCAACGCGTACGGGCACAACGAGCTCGCCACCGTCGAGCTCGCGGGCGTGTTCCACCTCGACGTGTACCAGGACATAAAGAAGAACCACAACCTCGAGTCGTACTCGCTCGACAGTTGCGCGCAGGAGTTCCTCGAGTCCGCCCCGGACGGGGGGAACCGAAAGATAGGACTCAAACCTCAGGAACAGTTCGACTGTTTCACGTCCGGAGACGCGCGAAAACTCGAGACACTCACCGAGTACTGTTGCCAGGACGTCGCGGTCACCTTCAAACTCATGGAACGACTCGTCATGCTCCCCTCGATGATCGAGACCGCGGCCGTGTCGTGGGTGGTGCCGACCTACCTCGTCACCAGGGGACAACAGATTCGCGTGTACGCGTGCGTGAAGCGAGAGATCTACAGCAGAGGCGCCTCGTACTTCCTCAGGGACACCAAGTTCGACCCACCCGTCGAGGGAGGGTACAAGGGCGCGACGGTCCTCGATCCCAAGGTCGGGTTCTACCCGCGCGCCATCGTCTCCCTCGATTTCGCGTCCCTCTACCCCTCCATCATGATGCAATACAATCTCAGTCACGAGACGTGGACCCCGAACCCACCCCCCGACCCTCAAAACTTCTACGTCCACGAGGAGGGGTGCGCGTTCGCCAAGTCGTCTGTCACCCAGGGCATCCTCCCCGCGATCCTCCTCAAACTCAAGGCGAGCCGAAAGGCGTACAAGAAGAAGATGATGGACTTCGAGAAACTCGCCCACGAGGCGACGGACCCGGTCAAAAAACAACAGTACGCGTTCCAGGAAAAAGTCTTCGACGCCAAACAAAAAGCCACTAAGGTAAGGAAGGGGCTCCGCCCCTTAAACCCCGTTTATCGTCTCAGGGTTCAGCGCGTTCTCGTCTCGATCTCGATTTCAATCCCAAAAAACGAGAGAAACTGTACGAACCCTGGTTCGAGGTGACGATGAACTCCGTGTACGGGTTCTGCGGCGTGGCCACGAACGGGAAACAGCCGTGTCTTCCTCTCGCGTCCGCCGTCACGACGATCGGAAGGAGACTCATAGACCAGACCAAGGCGTTCTGCGAGATCCACGTTCCGGGGTCCGAGGTCATATACGGGGACAGCGTCGCGGCGTACACCCCCGTGTACGTGAGGAAGACGAACGGAGACTTGGACGTGTGCGCGGTTCGAGACGTCGCGTCGCGATACGGCGTGGGCGGTGGGGCATGGCGAAAGTGCGTCGACGAGAGAGGGAGAGAGACGAAAGAGGCGTGCGAGATCCTTCCGGGCATCGAGACGTGGTCGGAACGCGGGTGGACGCCTCTGACGCGCGTCATCAGGCACACTCTCGCTCCACACAAGACGATGGTTCGCGTGACCACGTCGTCGGGGTTCGTCGACGTCACGGACGACCACTCGTTACTCTCGCCGAGGGGGGATCCGCTCACGCCGAGAGAGATTCGAAACGGAACGCCCCTCATGCACGCGAGAGGTCCGCCTCCTCCTAATCGAGACGCGCGAACGTCGACGTCGACGTCGAAGGTCGTCCAGGCGGTCGCGTGGGCGGGTGCGCGGTGCTCCGCGGATGTCTCTCTCGACACAGAGCGCGTCGTGCCCGACGAGGTGCTCAACGGAGACGCGAGAGCCATCGAGGCGTTCTGGAGCGCTTTCGTCATGGGAAGAGACGTCGTGCGTTTCGACGATATCGACAGAACGGGACAGGTCGTGAAGGCGCGAATCGCGTGGTTGGCGCAAACGCGAGGATACGACGTGCACTTCTGGTCGAGAGCGGAAACCTCGACGGCGTGCGTCGCGTATCGTCGACGCGATTCGATACGTTCGACGCAACGAATCGAGGTCTCGCGAATCGAACCCATCGAGCACGAACCCGGAGGTCTGGTGTACGATCTGACGACGGAGAATCATCACTTCGCGGCCGGCGTGGGGAATCTCGTCGTGCACAACACGGACTCGGTCATGTGGAACGTGTGGCCCGAGCGCCCGTTGAACCCGGAGACGATACGCGAGGCGTTCGCGAAAGCGGACGAGACGTGCGCCGCGATCGCGCCCATCTACGAACACGACGGGAAAAGTCACATCGTCCTCGAGTTCGAGAACGTGTACGCCAACTACCTCCTCCTCGGAAAGAAGTGTTACAGCACGCTCCAGTACTCGGCGGACCTCGGGCCGGACAAACCCAAGAAGACCGTCAAGAAAGGACTCAAGTGCGTGCGCCGAGACACCATCGAACACGCCAGGAACACTCAGTCGGCGTGCCTCGAACACATAACCAACGGACGCGTCCCGGAAGCCCTCCAGGAAGGCAGACGCGCGATCGAGACACTCTTCGCCGGAGACGTCCCCCTCGAACATCTCACCACCAGCAAAAAAGTCAGCGCCTCCTACGTCGCCGTCGCCGAACGCCCCGACGGCGAAAAAGTCAAAGTCACCGTCACCCCCCACGGGCGATGGGAGGAGGCTGCCGCCCCCTCTTCGAAGGAGGGGGGTGCATCGTCCTCCCAAAAAGATAAGGGGGTTTTAAAGGGGGCGAAGCCCCCTTTCGGTACGTGCGAGGTCGTTCCGGGGGGCGCGTGGGTCATGAGGGACGCGAAGGGGGGGTACTGGGGGAAGCTGACGTTGACTCAGCCGCACGTGCACGTGATGCACATGATGGAGAAGAGGACGCCCGGTTCGGGGCCGCGCGTGGGGGACAGGGTGCGTTATCTGTTCGTCGAGCGTCCCGCGGGGGAGAGGACGTCGGATCTTCAGATCGCGCGCGCGGAGGACCCGGCGTACGCCGCCGAGAAGCACATGCGTCCCGACGCGGTGTATTACGCGGAGCGGGCCGTCAAACCACCGTTGGAGGTGGTGTTGTCGCCCTTCGTCGAGACGTCGTGCGAGATTGAATTGGGATGGAAACTCGAGATAAACGCGGCGACGAACAAGGCGCGGGGTCAGGCGTCGCTCGGCGCGTTCGGGTTCGGAACGGCGCGAGCGGTCGCGGGGACGTCGAGAGTCGCGAGGGTTCCTAAGTCGACGACGACGACGCCGGCGACGAAAAAGTTGAAGACGGAGGAACCGGGGGGTCAAGGTGGCGGTGCGAAATCCATAGCGACGTTTTTTCGACGGTCCTGACGACGAGTGCGTGTGTATTTCGCAGTTGGAACGTGAAGCGTGGCTGGACTCGAGATACATTCACAAGCTCGCGGATCTTGTCACTAGCCGCGTTGTCCAATTGTTTTAAACGTAATATCTGACGTTGTCTACCACGAGCTCCGTGACGGTGCGCGTGTCTAACATGCGGTACGCTCGTTTCTCTTCTCCGTGTTTGAGGAGTTCTTCTAAGTCCACGACGCGGTACCTTCCGAGTTCCATCGCCGCGTCGAACTCCTCCGTCCTGTGCAGTCGCGCGTGCATGACGCGCTCTTCACCTTCCATGAGCTGTTTTACGATTTTCCTTCGCTTCGTCTGAGTGGAGACGTCCGCCCCGAGGAGGCCGTCCGCCACGTCGGTCGACGTCGTCTGTTTCCTGAAAGTGACTCGAAACGCGGCGTGCCCGAGGGTCTCTATCTTCTGCGCCAGTCGCGTGCGAGTGACCTTCACCTCCTCCGCGTACTGATTCGTCGCGAAGGCGCTCTTTTGCACGAGCGAGACGGCTATCGCGCTGTCCCCGGCGACGTCGGAGGTGGTGTGCACGTACCCATCGTCAACCGCCGTGACTTTGTAGTGCAACACGCGGTAAAAAATATCGCCCTCGCGGAGCTTGGAGACGTCGGTTCTCATCGAAAAATCGATGTATTACAAACTCAAACTTCAACTTCAAACGTTCCGCGTAAATAGTGCCCCACACCAACCACCACGACCCCGTGTTTTTTTCGCCAAACGGAGACCTTAAGGAGGAGCGGCCTTCTCGACGATGTTCACGTACTTCTCGACGACGTTTACGTACTTCTCGACGGCCTTCTTGAACTTCTCGGTGGTCTTCTCGATCTTCTCGACGTCGACGTCCACCTCTGACTCCGCAGCCTTCGCCTCTGACTCTGCAGCCTCCGCCTCTGACTGCGCGACGCGCACGAGCTGTTCGATCTCGGCGCGGGGCGCCATCGTCGTCGTCGACGAGCTCAGGTCTACGCGCGAGAAACGCGCGAACATTTTTTTTTATTTTCGACACTTTTTCGAGGGAGCGCGCGTGGAAAATGCCAGTCGGGGAGAGCGAGTGAGAAAATATGTTCAATTTTTTTTCATAACAAAAAAGCCGACGCGCGCCACTAGCCGACGTTAAGCGACCGAACCGACGTCGACGCCCCAGTATTTTTTCAGTTCTCCCCCGAGACGTACCAGGACGTCGCGCCTGAAATCATCCGAGAGAACTGTCGTCCCTGCGTTTTTGACGCTGGGCGACGCGTAGCGACGACGCAACTTCACGATGTCGTATTCCGTCGGCTCGTTCAGGTAGACGCGTTCCAAAAAAATGTTCGCGCGTTTCTCGAGCGTAGTCCTGAGCTCGTCGACCTTCTCCGCGGGGTAGGACTCGCCGTCGTCGTTGAAAAAATTATCCACGTTCGCCGAGAGAACGGACTTGTAAAAAAGGGCGTAGGAGTCAAGATCCATAGATGTTTTTTATGACGAAAAAAAGAGATGGTCACTATTTAAGCGACGGCGACGCGTTTTATAGTCTTCATGAGTTTTGAATTCTTTAACGTAGACGCCGGTGATGTATCTCGTCGTCGCGCACGGTCTGACGACGCGTCTCCGACCGACGACTCGGACGTCGCGATAGATCCTTTTCCACGCGAAACTGTTCCTCCCGCCAACGAACAGGTCGCGTACTACCACCCCCGGGGGTGCGGCGCGAACGGGTCGGACTGCGACGACGAAAAGATAAAGAAGATATGTCACAACAACGAGAAGGACGCCGAAGCGTTTCCGATAGACGACGTGTTCTTCGGGCAGAAGATAAGACCGCCGTTTCTCAAGGGCGTGTACTACGACGAAAAGATCGACGAATACGGAAACACGCGTAAAAACGATGGAAAGACGCGACGAACCGACTGGGGCAAAACGATCAACCCGGGAACAGGAGTGTGTTACAACGACGCCGACGATGGTGAGGACGGACTCCGCGTGTGGACGGAGAGTGATATGCACGACCCGACGAACAAAAAGGACATCGTGTTTCTGTCGAAGGCGACGACCGCGCGACAGAGAGTTCGTCCGATGTTCGCCGAGGCGATGACAGCGGTTCGCGGCGATTTCGATATTCTCCTACTCGTCGGTGGTCATCACTTCTTCAGGCCTCCCGTGATCGTGGCCTTAGACGAGCAGGGGTGGGAACAATCCGTTCCCGACAGGCTCCTGGAGAAGGCACAGGGACTCGCCGAGGTGTGCGGCGCGAGACCGAGGGAAAATACCACCGAAGAAGAGAAGGTGGCCTTCGAAGAACTCAAGAGGGAGAAGTTCGACGAACTGTACCCCAGTTCGGTTCTGAACCGATCCGACGACGTCGTCGTGATGTCGTTGTTGTCTAAACTGATAGACGTCGCGAACGCGACCAATTTCACGCACGGCGAAGAACAGATGAGGCATCGTTTTTACGAGAATCCCGTGACGGGCGATCGGATGTTGGACGTCGCGGGTCGGGGAGAACACAAGCTCCTGAAAAAATTACTCGACAGAGCGGAAGAGAAAACGGTGAATGAAATATCGGCCGAACTGTTCTTCGAGGCGTTGACCGTCGACGCGTCGACGGTCAAAACGCTCGTCGCTCACGAGAAGGTGGACGTGAACGCCACGATTAATGCTGATGACGATGAGTATAACGAGTCGGCAAACGAGACGCCGCTCCACCTGAGCATGTGGTCTTTTGATCTTGAATCGTATCTGGCTCTACTCGAGAGCCCGAGGATCGAGGTCAACAAAGTATACGGTGGCGACGACGATCTCAAGACGTCTCTTCACGCGTTGGTGAGAATCGACGGCAATGACATGTTCGACGACGAGCAGATACTCGTCTTGAAACAAATGTTAGAGGCGTTACTCGCGCACGAGAAGGTGGACGTGAACGTGACGATCGACGAAGTTGGCACGCCACTCCACGATGCGATGAAATATGTTAATAGTGGTCATGTTCACGACGATATCGTCGTTCGCATGCTCCTGGACGCGGGCGCGAACCCTCTCGCGACGATGACGAACGGAAACACCCCGGCGGACGAAGCGAAGAGGTTCAAAAATCTCGCGATCGCCGATCTCCTGACGGCGTCGATCGGCACTCGCGACGGCATCGATCGACGCATCACGAGTTCTATGCGAAAAAAAATCGACGAGGCGCGCGCGAATCTGAGGCGCGGAACCGTTCGCGCGTGGCTCGGATCCGACAAGGAACCGCGGGCCATGGTCTTCGACGCGAAGGGAGACCGTCTGTCCGTCGCCCACGCCCGTGGAATCGTCGAGCTCGACGCCGACACGGGACTTCGAATCAGTCGTGGACCGAAACCTCATAACGACGCCGACCCCATGTGGAAGAGCATGGACAATGACTTAGCCATTGAGACCAGTTTCAGTTCAGACGGCGAACGCGTGGCTCTTTACGGTGAACTTGTTTACCAACACGTGCATATCGCGCAGATCTTCCGCGGGAACACCCTCGAGGCCGAAATACTAATCATAGACGGATCTCTTGTTCATGATAACGATGTTAGTATCAGCCACGTGATCTTCAGCGACGACGAGACGATGCTCGCGGTCGTTTATCACACCGGGTCCGATCCGATTATCGATACCGTCAAGATATGGAAACGCGAACGAAATGTATGGAACCTGGACCCCTGGAGAACGATACAGACCTCTTATCCTCTCTCCACTCTCTCCGTAGCGTTCGCTCCCGTCGGTAAAGGTCGACTCGCGATAGGCACCGGGAGTGGGATCGTTCGCGTCTGGAACTTAGAAGACGAAGACAAAACCCCGGTCGAGGTCGGCGACCTACCGACTCGCCCGGCAACCCAAAGCACGCACGAGATCGCCTTCAGCGCCGACGGCGAACGGCTCGCGACATTGTTCTATGAAGGAGTGTTCGAAGTTCGGAACTCGACGAACGGGGGCACCTCGTGGGAGAACACGAGACTGGTGTTCGAGAAGAGGGGGGTATCGGACTTCGCGTTCAATCCTCAGAACTCCACCCTCGTGGCGCTCGTGGTCGGTGGGAACGTCGAGTTATGGAGCACGATCGGCGACGTGAACGACGACACGGGTGGACGCCACTTGAAGTGTTTCAAGAAAGCGCGCGGTCCTCTCGCGTTCAGTCCCGATGGAACGAGACTCGCGATGGTCACGCGAAGACAGCTGATCGTCGTCGAGAATATCGTCGAACCCTTCGCGAAGGCGTTCCTCGAGAACGAGAAGACCCGACAGGTCGTCTTCGATTCTCCGACGAGAGACGAGATTCTGAAACACGCGCGAGAACTCGAAATTCGCGTCGTCGTCGACGACGACGTCTTGTGGCGGCTCGGTCCGCACGTCCCGAATCTCAAGAGACTCACGTTCGAATATTTGAGCCCCGACTCCGACATC
>JGI20156J14371_10001578_pt1 | contig 18678 bp, 2 predicted proteins | sample COG_06_FD_14371 | JGI IMG/M metagenome (IMG submission 14371)
CATCATTTGTTGGGTATGATGGAAATGCCCTTGTTGGATCCCGGATGAATGGTGGAGGCAATGGGAGCGGGACAGTCGGCTCCGTTGCGGACCCGGGAGAGATTTATTTTCTTGGAGTGAACGCTCTGAATTTTGTGGATTTAGAGTTTTCAATGGACTTGGCGGCGTTTCGCGAACCAGGCGGTACCGGAAGCTTCAATTCAGGGGATTATGTTCGGGTGAGTTGGAGAGAAGCAGCTACAGTGGCCTGGGAGGATGATTACCTATTGAACATCAATGGTTTGGACCTTCAGAATGTCGGCTCAAGTTTTGTTCTTCAAAGCATTTTGTTGACCCCCAATTGGGCTGCAGTTGACTTTAGAGTTGAGATGCGTGTAACGGGGGGAAGAGAGCACGTAGCCATAGACAATATAAAGCTGTTGGGGTGCTTGGATTCAGATGGAGACGGCATCTGTGATGACGTCGACGATTGTGTTGGAATTCTCGACGCCTGCGGAATTTGCAACGGTCCGGGTGAAATTTATGAGTGTGGATGCGACGACATCCCCGCAGGTGATTGTGATTGTGAGGGCAACCAAGCCGACGCCATTGGCGAATGTGGGGGTGATTGCGCCGCAGATACAGACAGCGATGGCATTTGCGATGATGTGGACGACTGCATCGGAACCTTGGATGCTTGTGGCATCTGCAACGGCCCCGGAGCCATTTATGATTGTGGATGCTCTGACATTCCAATCGGGGACTGCGATTGCGCTGGCAACCAGAATGACGCGCTCGGTGTTTGCGGTGGAGCTTGTGTGGCCGATGACAATAACAACGGTGTTTGCGATGATGAGGAAGAGCAAGGCTGTGATGACCCCTTGGCCTGTAACTATGATCCAGAAGCGCAGCCTTACAGTCCGCCCTCCACGGATGGGGGCTATTGCTTGGAGCTGAGGACGATTGCGGAGCACACCTCAGGTGACCTTGCGGGGATGACCACATACCGGGTTTATCTCCACACAGAAAATCCTACTGACTTTGTTTCTTCAGTCTCCGGAGACTCGTCAAACACAATGTCTGTGATGACGACTTCCGCTTTTTATCAAGATGCTTTTGGAGGGTCACTATCTGCAGCGATTAACCCCCTGCTGTATTCTGTGTATCCCAATCTTCTTTACGATTCTTGGTTGACCATTGGTTCAGAGGACAACTCAGGCTCGGTTGATAACATTGGACCGGACTTTCTCTCTTTTGAGGACGGTGGTAATCTCATTATTGATAACCCTGTGGGAAGCATTTGGTACCTGTTAAACGGGGATGTCGATGGGCTTCCTCTCGAAGATGGAACCGTTCTTCTTGCTCAGCTCACGACAGATGGTCAAGTAAGCGGAAACATGTTCATTCAGTTGTTTCCCGAAGGAGACAATGTGAATTTCATTACGATTGACCTTCCCATTGGTGGCAACTGCATTGTAAACACTACCAACCCTGCTTGCTCCTACGATGATGCCGATGGTGATGGTGTCTGTGATGCAGACGACGCCTGTTCTGATCTGTCCGCCTGCAACTATAGTGACCTCTTGGCCACTGAATGCCTCTTCGATGATGTGTGTGGAGTTTGTGGTGGTGCTGGTGCAGTCTATGACTGCGGGTGTGTCGAGGTTCCCGCAGGTGATTGCGATTGTGATGGCAATCAGGAGGATGCGGTGGGTGTGTGTGGTGGGGGTTGTGTGACTGATGCTGATTCAGATGGTGTCTGTGATGACATCGATGATTGCGTGGGCTCGCTTGATGCTTGTGGCGTGTGCAATGGCCCGGGTGCGATTTACGATTGCGGGTGTTCAGATATCCCTGTTGGGGATTGCGACTGTTTAGGGAATCAACTGGACGTGGTCAGTGTTTGTGGTGGAGACTGCACTGCCGATATCGATGCAGACGGGGTTTGTGATGATGTCGACGATTGTGTAGGGGAATTTGACGTTTGTGGCATCTGTAACGGTCCAGGTGCGGTCAACGAATGTGGTTGCGACGACATCCCCGCAGGTGATTGTGATTGTGAGGGTAACCAACTCGACGTTTTTGGTGTCTGTGGAGGTGACTGCGCCGCAGATACAGACAACGATGGCATTTGTGATGATGTAGATCCTTGCGTGGGAGCCCTCGACGCTTGTGGTGTTTGTAACGGACCCGGTGCGGTTTATGAGTGCGGTTGCGCTGACATCGCAGAAGGAGAGTGTGATTGTGAGGGGACGTTGAAGGAGGAAGTCACGATCAACATCAATCCAGACAGCTTTGGTTCAGAGATTACTTGGTCTTTGTTGGATGACGCCGGAAATGAAGTGGCAAGCGGTGGCCCATACTCCGATGGAAATACAGGTTTGATAGCGGTGACTACCAGTTTGTGTCCAGCGTGTTACACCTTCACCATCGAAGACTCTTATGGTGATGGTTTGATCAATGGCGGCAACTACAGTGTAGTGGCAGGAGGACAGACGCTGATTCAAGGAACCGGGGATTATGGATTTGGTGAGACCGGGACTTTCTGTATTGGAACTGAGCTGGGCTGCGAGGTCACGGGAAGTTATTCAGGTGATTTGGCCGGGTTGGACTTTGGTTCGGCAATCCTGCTGCCACTGGCGGAGAATGCAGCATTTGACTCCTTGACCTTTGCCTTGACCTTTGATGGTCCAGGAGGCGATTATTGGGCTTCTGATATGGCAGTGGTGTTGACCAACCCGGCAGGTCAGTGCATGACCCTTGAAGGTAGTGGGACAGCTGCTTTGCCTGCGTGTTTGCCCGATGCTTACGAATTCTGGCCAAGTTCTTGGGACTCTTCCCTTGATGGTGTGTACCCCTATTCCTACACGGGAAACCTGATTGGACAAGTTTTGGGCACAGAGGCTGGGGATTGGACGGTGCAGGTGGTCAATGCATGGGGCGACGCCATGGATCGTGTTTCCTATAACTTGACCTGGACGGCTTACTTGAATTGTAGTGGCTGCACAGACCCTGCGGCTTGTAATTACGATGTCACCGCGGGTGTGGATGATGGGAGTTGCATTGATTCCGACCCTGTAGACGGTTGCTGCCAATCGGTTGGAGATGCTTGTTTGTCTCTCTCATCAGGTGAGAGTATTGAGGTTGTTCAGTTTGTGGCTGAAGGAGTTTTGGAGACGCTGATGCTCGATATGGATTGGACAAACGTGTCTTTGGACGATGGCAACTATCCGGGGGCCTTTGGGATGATCATCAGTTCTCCCAATGGAAGTTGTGTTCATTTCGGAGAAGGTTCGGCGTCTGCTGCTCCAACGGGCTGTGTTGATGCCGGCGGATATACGGTATATGGCGATGGCTGGGGCCAGCCGTCTGCTGTTTTTGGTTCGTCTGCGGCTGAACTGGAAGCTGAAATTGATTTGTCTTCTTTTGGTCTTTCAGGGGGCGGAGCGTGGTCCATAACCATTGTGAATGGAGCGAGTGGCGCCGGTGAGGTCAGTTACTCCGTCAATTGGTTCTTGGATTATCTGTGTCCTTTGGAAGGGGCCCTCTTGGGGTGCACCGATGTGTTGGCCTGTAATTATGAGAGCGGTGTATTTGAGGATGGCTCCTGTGAATACTTGAGTTGTGGTTGTGCTGTTTCCGGGAGCCAAATGGACACGCTCAGTTATGACAATTGGGCTGGGGATGGCAATCAGATTGTCATTGCGGCGGGCGCTGACCCCACGTTGTTCTTGGTGGACTTGGACTTTACCAATGTGAGTGGTGATGTCCATGGCGATGGCTACGTCGAAGAGCCCAACAGCTGGGCTTCCGATATGGTCGTGAGTGTTGTCGATGCCAATGGGAATTGTGCCTGGTGGGGTGGGTTTAACTGGTTTGGGGCGGTTGGAGTTTCATCGCCACCGAACTGCGCGCCAGAAGATGAATTGACGGGTGTCTCTTGGGACGCTTGTTGGGATGTGAGCGCCTCCGGTCAATATTCGGACGCCATCGACCTTTCGTCTGCTGGTCTTTCGGGTGAAGGCACCTGGGAAGTCACAGTTTTCAATGGCTGGAGTTGGTTGGTTTCCCACAATGATGCCTACACGGACCAACACGAAGGGGATGCCATTTATGATGTCCAGTGGTCTTTGATTGGTGCTTGCAGCGGTTCAGGATGCACAGATGTAGAGGCCTGCAATTATGATCCAAACGCCATAGTGGACGATGGTTCCTGCGGAGAACTGGATGTGTGTGGGATTTGTGAGGGTGACGGCAGCACATGCTCGGGTTGTACCGATGAGCTTGCTTGTAATTACGACCCTGAAGCGCTGTTTGACGATGGTTCCTGTGATGAGATCATTGACCCCGTCATTGGGTGTTGTACATATGCGGATACAGCCATTGATGTCACCTTGGCGGGTGCCGGAAATGAGGAGGTCTGGACAATTGAAGCCACTTCCGTTGGGGGCTTGGGAGAATTTGAGCTTGCCATTGATTTTGCTCCTTCTGGCAGTATGATCAATTGGGTGTCTGACATTTTGGTCAGTTTCATTGATCCGGCTGGACTGTGCTACTATTTTGGGGGCAACCAGTTCACGGAGGAGGGCAACTTGAGTCCATACTTGGCCGACAACAATTGTTCTTCTGTCACCAGCGGTTGGCCCACTTCGTGGAACACCAACTTACCAGGGCCATACAGTGCAGTAGTGGACCTTTCCGAAACGGACCTCAGTGGAAATGGCACATGGGAGGTGGCCATCCACAATGGAGATATCAATTCCTCTCCCGCATCCTATTCGTTGGTGACTTGGGAGGTTGTGGGTCTCTGCATTGTTGAGGCGTGTTCGGATCCAGCAGCATGCAATTACACGCCGAACTGGACGTTGGCGGACGACTCATTGTGCGTGTATCCAGGCTCCTGTGAATCGTGCAATGCCGATGGCAGTGTGATTTTGAGCGATGCCGATGGTGATGGGGTTTGCGATGACGATGAAGTCACGGGTTGCACGGACTCAATGGCCTGCAATTTCAATGCGGATCCAACAGTAGATGAGGACAACACCCTCTGCGATTACTGCTCCTGCCCGGGTGACAACATCACCTCCGACAACCCCCTCTACGGACTCGAAATCGACACCGTCGCCACGGACATCGGCTTGATTTCGGACGGCACGAATATGGTTGACCTCTCTGGGTATTCGACGTACCGCCTTTACGTCACCACGCCCAATGTGGATGACTTCGTCAGTTCGGTCAGTGGTGATGCGGTCAATCAGGCCCATCTGAGTACGACGACATCGTTCTACAACAGTCCGCTTGGAATTGGCACCCCCAATGCATTGAATCCATTGATTTTCGCCGCATATCCTTCATTGGAATATGATTCGTGGGTTACGATAGGTTTGGATCAGGTACCTGATCTTGTGGCGGGAGAAGCGTTGGTTGCGACCGTTCAGGATGCAGGGGCGCCTTGGTTCACGGAATTCGATCCGGGAGGAGGCGTGGCCGGTTCCAATATCGTCATCAACTCTGTGGTGGGAGGAGCGTGGTACGCACTCAATGGGGATTCGAATGGATTGGCCGGGGTGGACAAGAGGGTTCTTCTGGCGCAGGTGACGACGAATGGGGCCCTCTCTGGAGACCTGTACTGTCAGATTCTCCCGAATGGGACGGGCGATGACCGTGCTATGCTGTCATTCGTGCCGGGCAATGCCTGTGGTTGTGCGGATGTGGCGGCGTGCAATTTCGATCCGGCGGCGGAACATGACGACGGGTCTTGCTACTATCCCGATGCCTGTGGCATCTGCGATGGTCCGGGTGCCATCTATGAGTGCGGTTGTGCCGACATTCCGGAAGGTGACTGTGATTGCAATGGCAATGTCCTCGATGAATGTGGGGTCTGCGGAGGCTCAGGTATTCCTGCAGGTGACTGCGATTGCAATGGCAATGTCCTCGATGAATGCGGGGTGTGCGGCGGAACGGGTATTCCGGAAGGAGATTGTGACTGTTTTGGCAATCAACTCGATGCCTGTGGCGTTTGCGGGGGCGCGGGGACGGATGTCGATGGCGATGGTATCTGCGATGACATCGATTTGTGCACGGATACCGCTGCATTCAATTATGCAGAAGAAGGGAATGTCGAGTGTCTTTACACGGGCTGTGCAGAGCCAACGGCGGACAATTATGACCCGAATGCGTTCGGTTGCTTACCCGATGGTAGTGGCATTGGATGCTGCATCTGGTACGGGTGTACGGATGGCACATTCGGAGACGGTACGCCCCCTGCCTGCAATTATGACCCCGTTGCTACTGATGATGACGGCACTTGTGAGTATGTGACTTGCGAGGGTTGTACGGAGCAATATGCGTGCAACTATGACCCGGATGCCTTGATTGATGATGGATCATGCGATTACAGTTGTCAGGGTTGTACCAACCCGTGTTCGGCCAACTACGATCTCGGTGCGACGGTGGATGATGGGTCCTGTCAGGCCGTCCTCGGGTGCATGGATACACTGGCGTGCAACTTCGATTGTGCCGCCACCATATCCTATCCGTCCTTCTGTGATTATCCCGACGAATGCGGGGTGTGCGGTGGTACAGGCATCCCGGAGGGAGACTGCGATTGCGATGGAAATCAGCTTGACGTATTAGGAGTTTGTGGTGGGAATTGTCTGCAGGATGCGGATGGAGATGGAGTCTGCGATTGGCCGGTAGGTTGCACCGACGCATCGGCTTGTAACTATGATGCAGATGCCAACTCCGACGATGGCTCATGTGAATGGTGTTCTTGTGCAACACTGACACTTCCGGACAGCACAGATTTAACGGCAGGGACCTTGGATGCTAATATTGCGGGTTATGCTCTGGCAGGAGACGTTGCTGGTGCGTTCCCTAACGTGATCGACCCCAATGGGTGTTTCCAGTTCAAGGTTGGAACGGATGAGTGTGGTACGTTGTCGTCGGTGTCGGTTTTAGAGCCGGGTATTCAGGAAGTAACACTTTCGGTCATTTTCAATGGCGACACTGTTTCTGTGGATACAGAACTCACTGTAGCAGAGCCCGTTGAGGTGCTCACGTGTGAGGAGCCTGCAGCTTGCAATTATGGACTTGCACCCCCTTGTCACTACCCAGGTCAGCAAGGTGATTGCAATGCGCCGCAGGATGGTTACGCCTTCTTCAAAAAGCTGAATCAAACCGGAGATGGTTGCTACTGCGATTCCATGCCGGGGGAACAAGTATGGTTCGAGAGCTTTGGTGCCGATGGTGCTTTGATGACTGCGAGTAGCGGTCCTGGCTCTGGAGATTTGGACTTTAATGGGGACAATCTGTTGGACGCTGGATATGGATACAGTGGTGCAACTGATCTGAGCACCATTGGACCAGAGAATACCGAGTGGAGCATCAGTCTTCCGGAAGATTTCGTGGGCGATGCTCCCAACTTTTGGGGGGTCGACGCCACTGTTTCTGATGCATACTTCTCAGGGTTGGAACTGAATGGAAATTGGATGGGATGGGAGAGCAGCTCCATTTCCATGCAGGATGCGCAAGGGAGCTTTGGCAAGCTGGCCATTCAATTGCACGCAGAGGGTGTTGCTGTGGGCGAAGGGGATGAATTGGAGGTGAATATTTTGTCGGCGGACTCTGTGTACAGTGGTTCCGTTTATGGTGGCGATGAGTGGGGGGCAGAAGGCCAAGTGGTGCTGTCTGACCTGATGAGCGCTCCGGAATCGGTGCAGCTCGAAATTCGCGCCTTAAACGACGGCGCAGGCGAAGAGTGGCGCTTTGATGACATCACCTTGTTCGGTTGGCGCGAAGGGTGCACGGATGAACGGGCATCGAATTATGATGCAGGAGCTGCCTTTGAAAACGGTTCGTGTGAGTATGTCTGGGATACCATTTGCGCGCTGTGCTCAGGGCCGCACCACGGTCATATTTGGCTTGATTCAGAAATTGCAGATGGCGATGCCGAGAATGTTCAAGCTGTGGAGTTGGACCTCGATGAGACCAAAGTTGTGCGGGTACAGCCGTCTGTGGACTTGATCATCGACAAGACGCCAGGGACACAAGGTTTGCTCCGGGTCAAAAACCTCGATATCCGAAATGGGGCCTCGGTCTTCATTCCTGACTCCATGACGTTGGAAGTCATGGACCCGTTCAATGTGGCCTTTGGTCTGGCGGTGAAGGGACCGGGAAGGCTCAAGCTGAGTGGAGGTGTGGATTGGAGTGCGCTCGATTCTTCTTTGAGTGTTGCCAGCCTGAGGAGCATTGCATTGGATGCCGATCATCCGATTCAGGTGCCTTTGGGCAAACAGCTCGTCTTGAAAGGAGGCATCGACTTCCCTGAAGATGTGTCCATGACCATCGGCGGAAGGGTCAATTTGGTGGGTGCGGAGAACCGTTCAATTCGAGGTAAATCCCCGCGCTTTGAGCATTTGACGGTAGAACTCTGCGATACGGAAACAGAGGTTTTGGTGGAGGTTGATACATTGATTGTGAAGGAGCGCCTCTCCATGAAAAGGGGGGGCTTGAACATGGATGGCCACACCTTGGAGTTTAATTCAGATACCTCTGGTACAGGTAAGCTTGACGCGGTCTCATCAGAGGCGGCATTGCTTGGCGCATTCGGTCAGGCCTCAGTTGATGCCAAGGTCAACCGCTTTATTCCGCCGTCTGCGGGCAATTGGGGATGGACCTTGTTCTCGGGGTCTGCTTTGGAAGGAATGGTCGTTTCTGACCTGAATGGAAGCGAGGATTTTTACACGGCAGGCTGGCCCAGCTCAGACTATCCAAATAGTACTTCGACCGTTCAGTTTTGGGATGAGCAAACCGGTTCAGTGGCATATCCACAGGGCGACAATACTCCGTTGGATACGCTTGGGGGGTGTTGGGTAGTGATCTATGGGTCTCAAAACCCGACGTTTAAATTCTCTGGTCCGCTGCGAAGCCATGATGTGGACGCGGTCAAAGCATTCACGATCACGCGATCAGTATACGAGGACGGTGTGTGGACAGGCTCCAATGTGACCGCGATCTCTCAGGCGGGATGGAACATGATTCCAAACCCCTACCAAGCGAGGCTGGATTGGCATGTGCTCCACGAGAACAACGCCGATGTCGTAGAAGATCAGTACCTGATATTCAACTCTGTAAGTCAAGATTTTCAGAGATACAGTGCAGGAGGCCTTGATTCCCTTCAGGTCAACGGCAACAGATACATTGAGCCGGGCAATTCTTTCTGGGTGCGCCTGAAAGAAGGGGAGACTTCAGGAACCTTTGAGTTCCCTGCAACGGCGATTGATAATGCTTCCGCAGGCGGCCCATTCGTGCGCGCAGATGAAGAGGAGGACCAGTGGATTTTGTTGGAGTTGGAAAATGAATGAATTTGGGAGCGATTACGTCAAGGTTGTACCCTCCGAGTTCGGGTCCATCGGTTATGTCCATGGCCCAGACATCAGCTATCGGTCTTCTGCTGGACAACAGCCCAAGATTGCATTGTACTCAGAGAACAACCTGTATGCCGCTAAGTCATTGCCGAGGTCATTTGAGCGTGCCCTTTACTTGAGAAGCAGTGGTCAGAATGAGGTGACGATGCGTGTTGTTAAGGCCCCTGATGAAATGTGCGGTAGCGTAGTGGATGCTGTAACGGGTCAAGTTTTGGACCTGGTTGTGGGTGAGGAAATGTCCTTTACACTGGCGCAGACAGTGTCGGCTTATGAGCGCTTTATGTTGGCTGTTCATGACTTTGCCCGCACAGAGGCTGTGATGCCCAGTTGTCCAGAATCTGCTGACGGTAAAGTAGCGGTTCATGTGGGGGATGGGGTGACCGCAAACATGTCATTGCTCAGTCCAGAGGGGGTTGTATTGGACCAGTTGTTGGGCGTGGAGGAAGCGGCTGAGTTCACCGCCGTGCAGCCAGGTGAATACACGGTGGTGGTGACTGGAGTAGCGGGTACTGTCTGTCCCAAGAGCCAGCGTGAGGTCATTGTGCCGCCGGGTGAGCAGCCAGAGTTGCTGGGATTGAATTGGTCGGCGCCTCCTTGTAATGAAGGGACCATCGAAATCGATTTCGAGCTATACGGAGGCGGCACCTTCGGGTGGATGCTCTTCGGAGAGGATGGCATAGCGCAACAAGGCGCTGGCGCTGGAGAAATGGTACTGACTGGAATGGCGCCAGGTGGCTATGTGCTCAATGTGGACCACGCTTGTCTGCAAGAGTCCGTAGAGTTTGAAGCCGTGGATTCCGATGCTCCAGTTGTCGATTGGGAGGCAGACGAGGTTGTCGTTGCGAACGAGGATGGTACCGCGGTCATTGAGGCGTTTTTCACAGGTACTGCCGATGCCTATCGCTGGTACCTCGCGAATGTCATGATTGGCAACAATGCGCCCTTGGCGTATGACGTTTTCGGTGAGGGTGTCTACGCCATTACGCTGGAAGCCGAACGCAACGGTTGCACTGCAACAGAGACCTTTGACTTTTCCGTGGTGTCTGCACAGCGCGGCGAAGCCGAACTTGGCTGGAAGGTCAGTATGTCGCCTGGAGGGTGGTTGATCCAGTCCGAGGTGCCTTGGAGTACCCTGCAATGGTCACTGGTAGACGGTGCAGGTCGGTTGGTCAGTGCAGGCCGAGAAACTGAAGGCCATCAGCTGCGCATGGTCTATCCCATTGCTGCTGGAACGTACCGTCTGACCCTGACGACAGGGACTGAGCGAAGAGTGGTTTCGCTCCTAGCGCCCCAGCGTTGATTTGAATTTGGGGATGCCCCATGCCCTTTAATTATATGTCCATGCCTGAGCGATTCATTTTCAAGGTTAATTTTTAATCGACGAAATTTAATATATCCATTACGGGAGCATTTATGCGTGCTGCAGCCCCTGTTTTTACTGGGTGTTGGCTGACTTTGTCGACGTAGGATTACTCTGATAGCTCTGTCGTATATTTCGTGCAGCCGTGAGAAGCTAACCAACTTTATTGCTGTGCCCGAAACTTTGCCGCCTTCCCCTGGAAAGGGGATGGTCCCCCTTGCAGTCTGTAGTTCCCTTTTGGGAAGCATTGCGCCAAACACCTTGTCGGTGAATCCACGCGCTCTGGAGTGTGTGCCGTCCATTCGCCTGATGGTTGCCGCCCTCATGCTACTCTGCACATTCAGCACCGAGGCCCAAACCACGGTATACGAGGCCAATTTTAACTCAGACTCCAATGGTGCGTCAGGCGCAAGTCCGGATGCTTGGAGTGCAACGACAACGTCGAACTGTGCGACAATGTCGATTACGTCTGGTGCTTGGCGTTTCACTACACCCAACTCAAACTCTTGTAACACTGCGACAGCGGTCTGGACAAGCGCTCCCATCAGCATCTCGAGCTTCACGGGCATCACGCTTTCTTACGCAACTGTGTCTTCAGGAAATTCGGCAATCGCGGTGAGCATGTCCAATGGTTCATTGGCTTCTTCAACCTTCACTCCCAATGCTGGAGCGACGACTACGCAGATCACGTTTACTGTCAATATGACCAAGAAGAATAATTGGCATAGTTTGGATAATGTCGTCTTGACGGGAACCCTCAGTTGCACTGATACAGACGGTGATGGAGTGTGTGACGACGATGAGGTCGACGGATGTACAGACAACACTGCGTGCAACTACAACACGGCAGCAACGGATGATGATGGCACCTGTACGTATGCGACAGGCTGTGATTATTGTTCCGGTGCGACGGATGGAACGGGAACGGTGGTTGACGGGTCTGCATTGACGCCGTTTGAATTCACGCTGACGGTCGACAACTACCCTGAAGAAATCGCTTGGTACATGGTGGATGATGACGCCAGCTCTACGTTGATTTGGGGTACGGGAGGGTCAACTTCCAATCCGACGGAGTTCATTGCATCGGAGGTGGCGGATGGCGCGACGTTGGTCTATGAACAGTGTTTTGACCCCAGCGGATCGTATACGCTCTTCATTTCAGACACCTATGGTGATGGATTGCTCGGTACGAGCAGTGGGGGAACGCCAGGGTGGACGCTCGTGGTCGGTTCAGGCGCGGGGACGACGGTTTCCAACGTGGTTGCCCCCATTGATATCAACATTGGATCTCCGAACGAGATCAGCATTGATTTCGGGTGCACGGACAGTGGAGCGGGCAACTTCGACAGCAACGCCAACGTGGACGACGGGTCTTGTACTTATCCCGGGTGTACGGATGCGTCGGCGTGCAACTATGATGCGTCCGCTTCAACGGATGACGGGTCCTGTACCTATGCGACGACGTGGTATGAAGACAGCGACAGTGACAATGCCGGTGATCCGAATTCGACGACGACCTCTTGCACGCAACCTGCGGGATATGTAGCAGTGGCTGGGGATGAATGTCCTTCAGACGGTTCGCTTCAGACCGCTCCGACTTGGTATGAGGACAGTGACGGTGACAACGCAGGTGATCCGAACTCAACGACGACCTCCTGCACACAGCCCGCAGGATATGTGGCGGTGGCAGGGGATGGATGTCCTACCGATCCCAATAAAACGAGTGCCGGTGCGTGCGGATGTGGCACGGCGGACACGGATACCGATAGCGATGGCACACCGGATTGCAACGATACCGACGACGACAATGACGGCGTGTTGGACGGGGCGGACACCGCTCCGTTGGATCCCGATGTTTGCGCCGATGCGGATGGTGACGGATGTGACGACTGTTCCATAGGAACGGATGGTTTCGGCTCCTTGGCGGACAATACGCCCGACAATGACGGCACGGATTTCGATGGCGATGGGTTGTGCGATTCGGGTGACCCAGACGATGACAACGATGGCGCCCTGGATGCCAATGACTCAGATGACAACAACGCCAATGTGTGTTCGGATACCGATAATGACGGTTGCGACGATTGCGCCAATGGTTCATACGACCCGGCCAACGATGGTACAGATACCGACGGAGACGGGTTGTGCAACAGCGGTGACCCTGATGACGACGGCGACGGTGTCCTCGATGGGGCGGACTCGGCCCCGCTGAACCCTAACGTGTGTTCGGATACCGATGGTGACGGTTGTGATGACTGCGCCAACGGCAGCTATGACCCGGACAACGACGGTACTGACACAGATGGAGACGGTACATGTGACAGTGGTGATGGATGTCCGAATGACCCCCTGAAGACAAGCGCAGGCATTTGCGGTTGTGGGAATGTGGATGTAGACAACAACAGCAACGGCATCTGTGATACCGAGGAGTGTATCGACAGTGCCAATCCCGTGGCTGCCACCAACGATACGACGTTGTATTTGGACGCTTCAGGTGCGGCCAGTGTGATGGGGTTGGAGATGAACGATGGCTCTACCGACGATTGTGCCATTGTGGGGTATGCCTTGGACGTTTCATCGTTTGATTGCGGGGACATCGGCTCCCCGGTCACGGTGACCTTGACGGTGACTGACGGTGAGGGCAATACAGACACCGAGACAGCAACGGTGACGGTGTTGGACAACACGGCGCCTACACTTGCAGCGTCGGATGCTACAGTTAGTCTGAGTGGAAGCACGTATTTGTTGACCCCTGCAGTGTTGAGTGCTGTAGCCACTGATAACTGCACAGTTTCACCGACCATAGAGCTGTCCAAGGATGATGTCACTTGGTCCTCCACCTTGTCCTACACGTGCTTGGACATGGGTGCCAACACGGTGTACGTTCGGGCGACGGACGGCAGCGGAAATGCATCGAGCACTTCGGTTACACTGACCATTGAGGACAACACGGCTCCAACTATCTCGTCCATCACGTCGGGACTGACGGAGATTTTGAGTGGGGCAGGGTCGGCTACCATTGTTGCTTCCAGCTTTATCACAGCATCGGACAATTGTACCTCTTCAGGTAGCCTGACTTACGAGATCTCAGAGACGACCGATGAAAGTGACTACGCGACCACCTTTGTGGCCGACTGTAACGACTTGGGAGCCAAAACTTTTTACTTCAGGGTGACGGACGCCTCGGGCAACACGAGTGCGGGGTCTGAGGTGATTACGATTGCCGATCAAACCGCTCCGACCATTTCCGGTGTTAGCGGTACCACAATCGGGTTGGACGGTTCGGGGTCAGCGACCATTACAGCCTCGGATGCGTATGTCACTGCGACGGACAACTGCACGGCTTCGGGGAGCTTGACCTACTTGGTGTCAACGGCAAGCGACGGAACGTTTGCCGCAACAACGACGGTAGATTGTGCAGACCTTGGGTCATTGGACCTTTATTTCAAGGTTCAGGATGGGAGTGGAAATACCAGTTCGGCTTCAGCGGCTGCAAGCTTTACCATACAAGACATATCCCAACCAACGCTGACCGCATCTGATGCTACGGTGAGCCTCGATGGGGAGGGAGACTACACCCTTGACCCCTCTGCGGTATCCCCCAGTGCTACAGACAATTGTGCCTCAAGTTTCACGTACACCTTGTCTGTAGACAATGCAACTTGGGTGTCCTCGTTGGCCTTTGACTGTGCTGATCTCGGAGCGAATACGGTGTACGTCCGAGCTTATGATGGTGCAAGCTATAGTGAAGGCGTGTCCGTGACGGTTACAGTCCAAGACACAACCGGCCCCGCGGTTTCCAGCAGTGATGCCAACCTGATTTTGGACGCGGCCGGTGCGGTCACCATGACCGCTTCAGATGTATCGGCAGTGGCTTCTGATAATTGCAGCGGTTCACCGACCATTGAATTGTCCCACAACCAGTCTTCGTGGGCATCATCATTGTCCTTTGACTGTGACAGTGCAGGTGCTCGGACTGTGTATTTACGGGCATCAGATGGCACCAATGTCGGTGCGGTTTCTTCAGTGACCGTGACGGTGTTGGATGATGAAAATCCGGTGGCCATTGCCAACGACATTACGCTGAACCTCACGGGGTCAACAGTCACCCTTGCTGCGGGTAACGGCACGTTCAATACTTCAACAGACAACTGTGGTATCGTGAGCAGTACCATTACGGTGAACGGTGTCACAGGAGCCACGTTTGATTTTTCGACTCTGGGACAGTATACAGTGACGCTGACTGTGTTCGATGCCCAAGGTAATTCCGCTTCAAACACTGCTCAGGTGACGGTGACGTCAGCACCGACGGTACTTTACGAGGAGGATTTCGAAGACGCCTCGTTGCTTGCGGATGGTGATATGTGCGGGTCAGGATTGGTTTTATCTGCAAATGGAAACTTCTCTGCCAATTGCGCTGCCAGTGATTTCGTGGGTGTGGTGTCCTACAATGGCAGCCAACAATTTACTTGGGAAGATTCAGAGGGTGCAGGTTGGGTTTCGCCTGTGATTACGATCGATGGTTATATCGCTGATTTCTCGGCTTCGCCCTCAGAAGAGACCAACATAGATGTCTCAGATAATCTTACCCTCTACATCAGTATCGATGGCGGACCCTTTGTGGAGCAAGATCAGAGGAATCGATGCTCTTGCACACACGCTCCTTTCTCTGTGACAGGGTTGATGGGGTCGATTATGCAGGTCCTGATCGTTGGCAACAATGACCAGAATGAGAATTGGTTTTTGGATGACGTCCTGCTGCAAGGCTGCGTGGACCAAGACGGAGATGGCATCTGTGACCCGGCGGACCCTTGCATTGATTTTCCTGCGGGTACGTGTGGTTGTACGGAGATTACCGCGTGTAATTACGTTGATGGTGCTACTCTAGATGATGGGTCATGCAACCTGCCTGGAATGCAGTGTGCTGCACCGAGTGGTTCAACAGGCTATGTCTACACGCCCAATGCTACTGGTGATGGGTGTGACTGTGCGGCAGTAACGATGACCCAATTGTACATCGAGCCCTTCGATGATGAAGTCTACCAGGACGAGTCAGGTACCTACCTGTCTATTTGCTCAGGCTACGATGCGATGGATGACAATTGGACGGTGTCCTGCGCTGGCGCAGGAGGCGTATTCGTTTTTCCATCTTCCCAAAGTGGATCGGATCTGTCATTTAACGTATATCAGGCGTCAGATGCCGTGTTGACTACGGCATCGGTTGATGTCTCGGATTATTCTGCGGGGCACGTCAGTGCGGTGGTAGAGCCGAACAATATTGGCGGTTATTTGGAGTCCACGGATGGGTGGACCATCAGTGTGAATAAAGATGGCGTCAATACGGGGGTTGTGGCCAGTCTGTATGATGATATTGTGGCGAATACTTCCTTGTCCGCAGCAGTGGATTTGAGCACAGTCAATGCATTGCAGGTGGTGGTGGAAGGCGATGCCCCAGATGCAGGGGAGGACATTTACATCGACGACATTCAGGTACAGGGGTACGGCAAAAAGGGGTGCGTCGATGTTAATGCGACAAACTATGATTCGTCTGCAAGTGCAGATGACGGCTCGTGCATCCTTACGCTGGCGTACAGCTACTATGATGGAGGCTTCACGGACAAGATTTGGAGGGGTGAGGCTTGCACAGGCGGGATTTTTGGTTGTGGCAGCGCCCCATTTGTCAAGGCCGTGAATGTGGATGCCGCGAGTCAGACAGAAGGATCCAGTTTCAACTATCGAATTTCTTCTGGAACAACAGTTACGGTAGATGGCACACAACTCAACGCGGAGAGCGGCCTCTATGAGCTGTTCGTTAAGGACCTCTATGTCGAGGATGGTGGTTTGGTGAATGTTCCCGGAGGTTATGTCATTGTGGTCTTGGGCACCTTCACGGCGATGGATGCCGATCCGTTTACAGGGGAAGGCCTTGTTTGCTTTGCAGGTCCAGTATCCATACCCGATGGGGAGGGTACTCCTGCCACCGTTACCGTGGGCAACATTGATTTTCCACCCACAGCGAACTTGGTAGTGCCAGCAGGAAAGACGCTGGTCGTCAATGGCGATGTGTCTTTTGGTACAGAGCCTCCTTCTATTGTTGGCATGGTCAAGCTGCAATCCGACGAGCCGCAGACCGTTTCGGGTCAAGGGGCGCGCTTTGATGTTTTGGAGATTGATAACACAAGCACTGGAGCTGGTTCAGGAGTCACTTTTTCAGGGGGATTGGAGGTCAAAGGGCGCTTGACCCTGACAGCGGGCGATATTGATGTGGGGAGCGACACGTTGAAGTTTAGTTCAGACGCCAATGGATCGGGGCTTTTGGATCCAATACCATCTGGATCGAGCATTAAAGGGACGTTTGCAGGAGGGCGGGTTGCCAACCAATTGAATACAGATCCCAGGGTAGAGGTTGAGCGTTTCATCGGGCCTGACGGCGATGGTTCAACAAACTGGGGATACACGATGTTTGGCACCTCGATTTCGGGAGCAACGGTGAGTGACTTCAACGATGTTGCTGACTTTTATTCTGCGGGATGGTCAGGATCGGCTTACCCGAATGCAACGTCTACGGTTTCATTTTGGAACGAAACAACGGGCTCTATTGAATACGCTTCATCGGACACTCAGAGTTTGACGGATAAGGGATGTTGGGTTTTCTTATATGGCAACCAATCGCCAACGATGAAGACCGAGGGCGTGCTGAACGACCATCAGGTGGACGGTTCGAGCAAGGTTTTCAGCATCACGCGACAAGGACCCAACGCGCTTTCTGCAGGGTGGAACATGGTGTACAACCCCTACCAAGCCAAGCTCGATTGGAATGCTGTGTATGATTCCAACAACAGTGCAGTGATTGAGGACCAGTTCCTGATTTTTGACACGCAGGAAAGAAGGTTCCGCCGCTACGGTGTGAACACTTCCGGGATTCATTGGTCCACTCCGCAGGAGGCCGGTGAGGATTCCGTTGCGATGAGGTATGTAAATCCAGGACAGGGTTTCTGGGTGCGCGTAAAGAGCGGGGTGAGCTCAGGGTCNTTCACCCTNGATCCAACGATGATCGATAACGATGGCACAGCGGTTGATTTTATCCGAAGTGCCGGTGAAGACAGTTATGAGGTGTTGGTAGAGGTGGAGAATGACAACGGTGCAACGCGGATGCTGCTGCGTTTTGGTGCCGACGGCAGTGCTGTTGAATACCGAGATGGCGACATGAGCTATCTGAGCTCTTCTACCCAATTGGGGGAGTCGGCAGTGGTGGTGGATGGCCAGAAGTATGTGGCCAAGGGCCTTCCGTTGGAGGCGTTTGATGCTGCGCTGTATGTGAAGTCACGTGCTAACATGGTGTCGACAATCCGTGTGATCGAGGTGCTGGGCGTGCCCAATGTATGCGCGCACATCGAAGACCACGAGACTGGAGGGGTGATGGTGTTGGAGGAGGGAGCGGAGCTGACGTTCACACTGCCTGCACAGCAGGCAGAGGAGGGGCGGTTCACGTTGCACTCGGTTCCATTCGGCGTTGTGGAGGGACTGTCGCCAGACTGTCCTGACAGCGAGGCAGGTGCCATTGTGATGGAGTTGGGCGAAGCTGTGGTGGACGTTGTTGTGACCAACTATGAGACGATGGAAGTGGCAGCCATGCTGTTCCAGGAGACAGGAACGTTGGAGATTCCAATGGCTCCAGGTGAGTACGCGATTATGATGGATGCCCAAGAGGGCACATCATTCTGTCGTGGTGGCCGCCGCCATGCATTGATTGCACCGGGCGAACAGCCAGAGTTGTTGGGCTTGGAGCCGATGCCTTCGGATTGCAATACGGGCATGGCCTCACTGGCGTTTGAGCTGTATGGCAGCGGCGACTACCAGACCGAACTGATGCAAGGCAATGAATCCGTTTGGTCTTCGACACTGCCATCA
>JGI20156J14371_10001585_pt1 | contig 18638 bp, 16 predicted proteins | sample COG_06_FD_14371 | JGI IMG/M metagenome (IMG submission 14371)
GCCACAAACGCGTGAGCATATCCTGCTATCTAGACAAGTAGGTGTACCTAATGTAGTAGTTTATTTGAATAAAGCAGATCAAGTTGACGATGAAGAATTGGTAGAGTTAGTAGAAATGGAAATTAGAGAATTATTAAATAAATATGATTTCCCTGGCGACGACACTCCTGTCATTAAAGGTTCAGCTTTAAAAGCACTTGAGGGTGATACTTCAGAAATTGGCATACCTTCTATTGAAAAATTAGTGGCAGCTATGGATAGTTTCATACCTATGCCTGAGAGAGCAATTGACGGTAAGTTCTTAATGCCTATAGAGGATGTATTCTCTATTTCAGGTCGTGGAACAGTAGTTACTGGAAGAATAGAGAGAGGTAAAGTAAATGTGGGAGACGAGATCGAGATTGTTGGAATCAAAGATACTGTAAAAACTACATGTACTGGCGTAGAAATGTTTAGAAAATTACTTGATAGTGGTCAAGCTGGGGATAATGTTGGTGTTCTACTTCGTGGTACAAAACGTGAAGAGGTTGAGCGTGGACAAGTTCTATGTATACCTGGTTCAGTTAAACCGCATACAAAATTTGAATGTGAAATCTATGTTTTATCAAAAGATGAGGGCGGTAGACATACTCCATTTTTTGCTAACTATAGACCACAGTTTTATTTCCGTACAACAGACGTAACTGGTGCAATAGAGCTACCAAAAGATGTTGAAATGGTAATGCCTGGTGATAATGTCAAAATTAAAGTTGAGTTAATCACGCCAATCGCTATGGAAGAAGGTTTGAAATTCGCGATTCGCGAAGGTGGTAAAACAGTAGGCGCTGGAGTTGTTGCTAAAATAACTGAGTAATCTACTTAATCATCTGATTTAATATTAATAAGAATGATTAGGCTAGTAGTTCAATTGGTAGAGCAACGGTCTCCAAAACCGTAGGTTGGGGGTTCGAGTCCCTCCTAGCCTGAGAATAAAGGAAAATTTGCCATGGTTGTTGAGTCAAAGAATATAGAGGGTAACGATAATGGTACGCCTCTTCTGTTAATGTCACTGCTATTGCTTTTGGCAGGCATAGTGGCGTTTTATTATTTTTCTGAAATACGTTTATTTTATCGTGTATTAGGCTTGTTTGTAGTTCTTGGTCTGGCTGGCTATATCATTTATCAGACAAGTTTCGGTAAGACTGTTTATACGTATGTTTTAGAGTCGAAAATAGAATTAAAAAAAGTTTCATGGCCAACAAAACAAGAGACTATTCAGACAGGGATAGGCGTGATCGTAATTGTTGTTATTATTGGCATACTTTTATGGCTATTAGATATGTTGTTGGCATGGTCAATAGGGACATTATATGGAGTCAGGTAAAGTGGAAATGAAATGGTATGTTATACAAGCTTTCTCTGGTTATGAGAATAAAGTCAAGCAGACTCTGCAGGATACGATTAAGCGCGAGGGATTAGAGAAATCTTTTGGTGAAATATTAGTGCCAACAGAAGAAGTTCTTGAAATAAAAGATGGTCAGAAAAAAAGAACTGAGAGGAAATATTTTCCAGGATATGTTTTGATTAAAATGGATTTAGATGATAACACATGGCATATGGTAAGAAATGCCCCTAAAGTTTTAGGTTTTATTGGAGGCACCGGAGATAGACCGATTCCACTTGCAGAAAATGAAGCTCAGAATCTAATCCAGTCTATGCAAGAAGGCGTAGACAGTCCGAAGCCAAAAGTTATGTTTGAGCCAGGTGAAGTTATCAGAATAACAGATGGACCATTCAACGATTTCAATGGAGTAGTTGAAAAAGTTGATTTTGAGAAAAACAGATTAAAAGTATCTGTATTGGTATTTGGTAAACCTACTCCAATTGAATTATCATTAACGCAGGTTGAAAAAGGGTAAGATATTATGGCAAAAGAATTAGTAACTCAGGTTAAATTACAAGTACCAGCAGGTAGCGCAAACCCTGCTCCACCAGTAGGTCCTGCTTTAGGGCAACATGGTCTGAATATTCAGGACTTTTGCAAACAATTTAATGATAGAACAAAAGATACTGAGAAAGGTTTAGCACTACCTGTAGTTATAAATGTATATCAGGATAGAACATTTGACTTTGTAGTTAAATCAACGCCTGCAGCCATTTTATTAAAAAAAGCTGCCGGTATAGAGAAAGGAAGCCCTACACCTCAAAGTAAAAAAGTAGGTAAGGTCACTATTAAGCAAATAGAAGAAATAGTTAAACAAAAAGAAGGTGATTTGAATGCTAGTGAGATGACACAAGCAGTAAAAATTATCTCAGGAACTGCACGAAGCATGGGAATAGAGGTTGAATAATAATGACTATAACTAAAAGAAAAAAATTAATTGTAGAGAAAATTGATACTATAAAAGCGTATGAATTAATCGAAGCATTGGAACTTGTACAAAGTCTTCCAAAAGTAAAGTTTAATGAGTCAGTAGACATCAGTATTAACTTGGGTGTTGACCCAAAAAAATCAGATCAAAATGTACGTGGCTCATCATCTCTTCCCCATGGTATTGGAAAGACTCTGAGGGTCGCTGTTTTTGCTGATGGTGAGGATGCTGCTGAAGCCAAGAAAGCTGGTGCTGAAATAGTGGGTTTTGAAGATTTAATTGCAGATATCAAAAAGAATAAAGATTTAGATGCAGATGTAGTGATTGCGACACCAGATTGCATGGCAAAACTAGGAGCTCTTGGAAGAATTCTTGGGCCTAAAAATCTTATGCCAAATCCTAAAGAAGGAACGGTTACGAAAAATGTGGTGGATGCAGTAAATAATGCTAAAAAAGGTCAAGTTAGGTATAAAACTGATAAAGCTGGAATAATACATACAACTGTAGGTAAGATAGATTTTGAAGCTCAGAAATTAGCTGAAAACATAAATTTCCTAATAGATGACCTGATTAAAGCGAAGCCATCCACGGCTAAAGGAAAATATATGACAAATATTTCAATATCCTCTACAATGGGTCCCGGAATTAAGGTAGACTTAGCCACAGTTGGAAATGAGAAGTAACTGATATGCCATTGAATTTAGAACAAAAAAAAGAACTTGTGAAAGAAGTATCAACTATATTAGCTGATGCTGATACTATTTTGACTGCTGATTATCGTGGTTTAACAGCAATTCAATTAGGTGAATTTAGAAAAATTGCACGCAAGCCAGGCATACATATTAAAATTGTGAAAAATAATATGTTAAAAATGGCACTAAAAGATTCTGAGTATTCTTCGATAGTTGAAAAAATTTCTGGTCCTCAAATACTAGCTACGGCAAGCGATAACCCAGGCGAGTTCGCTAAACTAGTTAAAAACTTTATTGATGGTAACGAAAATATTGAATTAAAATCACTCGCATATAAAGGCAAAGAACTTGATCTATTGGAAATAAAGAAATTAGCTTCACTGCCAACATACGAGGAAGCAATATCAATGTTAATGTCAATCATACAGGCACCAATCCAAAAATTAATGGCAACAATGGTCGCGGTTCCAACAAAAATGGTTAGAACTCTTGACGCAGTAAAAGAATCAAAGAATTAACAACTAAATTCAATAGGAGAAGAGAAGATGGCGGGAACAAACGATAAAATTTTAGATACTATATCTAATATGACTGTAATGGAAGTAGTAGACTTAATTTCAGAAATGGAAGAAAAGTTTGGAGTGAAAGCAGCAGCAGCAGTAGCAGCAGCACCAGCGGCAGCAGGCGGCGGTGAAGCAGCAGCTGAAGAAAAATCAACTTTTGATATTTCTTTAGAAAGCTTTGGTGGTAACAAAGTTGCAGTTATTAAAGCAGCAAGAACAGTTACTGGACTAGGCTTAAAAGAAGCTAAAGAAAAAGTTGAATCAGCACCGTGTGTTTTAAAAGCAGGTGTAGATAAAGCTGAAGCTGAAGACTTTAAAAAGCAACTAGAGGAAGCAGGCGCAACTGTTGAACTCAAGTAATAAACTTGCATAACGCATAATTTGAAAATTTATTTAGTAAGATATTACTAACTATTTGGCGTGTTCCAAAGGAAAAGTATTAATGAAATATAGTTATACAGCAAAAAAGAGAATAAGAAAAAATTTTGGTAAACTGGGTGATACCTTGCCTATGCCTAACCTGATAGAACTTCAAGTTCTTTCATACAATAAATTTTTAGGAAAAGATGCCAAGGGTAGACTTGATTATTCTAATTCTGCACTGGATGCTGTTTTTAAATCTGTATTTCCTGTATATGATTATGCTAATAACTGTAAACTTGAATATAGTAAATTTACGTTAGGTAAAGAAGAATATAGTGAAGAAGAGTGCAGGATAACCGGTAAAAGTTATTCTGTACCTATTAAAGTAGATTTGAAATTATCAGTTAATATAGATCCTAAGTCTGCTGGTAAACTAGAAATATTTGAGAACAAAGAAGTTTTCTTAGGTGATATGCCTATAATGACTAAGTTTGGGACGTTTATCATAAATGGTACTGAAAGAGTTGTCGTGTCTCAATTACATAGATCGCCTGGTGTATTTTTTGATCATGACCGTGGAAAAACACATTCATCTGGCAAGCTATTATTTTCAGCAAGAGTAATACCGTATCGTGGGTCTTGGTTAGACTTTGAGTTTGATCAAAAAGATGTCATCTTTGCAAGAATTGACAGAAGAAGAAAGATAGCCTCAACAATTATATTGAGAGCTTTGGGTTATGGCACAAAAGAAATTATAGATTTGTTTTATGAAAGCAACAAGATTACTGTTGTGAAAGAACAATTTTTTATTGAACAAAAATTAGATGATCTTAAAGGAAGTATTGCTGCTTTTGATATTTTGCATGGTAAAAAAGTTATTGTAGCGAAAGGTAAGAGAGTTAATATACAGCATATTGAGCTAGCTAAAAAAGCTAAAATGAAAAGCTTCCGTGTACCAAATGAATTTCTATGGGGTAAAAGAATTTCTAATGACATTATAGATAAAAACACTGGTGAGGTAATTTTATCTTGCAACCAGCAAATTACGCAGGAACTAGTTGCTACCATAATAGAAAATGGGTTAAACAAATTTGAGATACTTCACACCAATGAACTTGATAGAGGGCCATTCATATGTAATACATTAGATATAGACCCTACAACTGATCAAGATACCGCTCTGATAGAAATTTATAGAATGATGAGACCAGGCGAGCCCCCAACTAAAGATGCAGCATCTACATTATTTACAAACTTATTTCAATCAACTGATAGATATGACTTATCTGCAGTAGGTAGAATGAAATTTAATACTCGTGTGGGTAGAACTGAAACAGAAGGCGAAGGCATATTATCAAATGAAGATATAATTGAGGTTTTAAGAACATTGGTTCACATTAGAAATGGGTTTGATTCTGTTGACGATATTGATCATCTAGGAAATAGAAGAGTGAAATGTGTTGGAGAGATGGTTGAAAACGTATTTAGAATTGGTTTAGTTAGAGTTGAAAAAGCTGTGAAAGAGAGAATGAGTACAATGGAAATGGCTGATAGACTTCAACCAAAAGATCTTGTTAATTCAAAACCTATCACCGCAACACTAAAAGAATTTTTTGGAACAAGTCAGTTGTCGCAATTCATGGATCAAAATAATCCTCTTGCTGAAATTACACATAAAAGAAGAATATCTGCGTTAGGACCTGGTGGTTTAACGCGCGAGAGAGCTGGATTTGAAGTTAGAGATGTACACCCGACTCATTATGGTAGGGTTTGTCCTATAGAAACCCCAGAGGGTCCAAATATTGGGCTAATCAACTCGCTTGCAACTTTTTCAAGAACTAATGATTATGGGTTTTTAGAAACTCCATATAGGGTAGTTGAGAAAAACAAAGTTAAAAATGAGATACATTGGTTATCAGCTATTGAAGAAAGCAAATATATAATTGCTCAAGCAAATACTGAATTAGATAAAAATAGCAAAATAGTAGGAGATTTGATTTCTTGTAGAAATAATAATGAGTTTATAATTTCTTCTCCAGAAAAAGTACAATTGATGGATGTATCGCCTAAACAAGTTGTATCTGTTGCAGCTGCGTTAATACCATTTCTAGAGCATGATGATGCGAATAGAGCATTAATGGGATCTAACATGCAAAGACAAGCTGTACCTATACTTAAACCAGAAAAGCCAATTGTTGGAACAGGTATTGAAAAAACTGTTGCCATTGATTCGGGTGCTTCATTTACAGCTAAAAGAGGTGGAGTAGTAGATTATGTTGATGCGTCAAGAATAATTGTAAATGTAAATGAAAAAGAGGTATTGGATGCAGATGATACTGGAGTCGATATTTATACATTAACTAAGTACACCAGAACAAATCAAAATACTTGTATTAATCAAAAGCCACTAGTAAGTACTGGAGATATTATAGAAAAAGATGATGTTATAGCTGATGGTCCATCTACAGATTTAGGAGAATTAGCGCTTGGTCAAAATATCCTGATTGCATTTATGCCTTGGAATGGATACAACTTTGAGGATTCTATTTTGGTATCAGAAAGGGTTGTGCAAGAAGATAGGTTTACGTCTATACATATTGAAGAACTGGAATGTGTAGCAAGAGATACCAAGCTTGGGTCTGAAGAGATTACGTCAGATATACCTAATGTAAGTGAAAGTTTGCTGGGCAAGCTTGATGAATCTGGAATCGTCTATGTTGGAGCTGAAGTTAAGGCAAGTGATATATTAGTAGGCAAAGTTACACCGAAAGGAGAAAGTCAACTTACTCCAGAAGAAAAATTATTGAGAGCAATCTTTGGTGAAAAAGCATCTGATGTAAAAGATACTTCATTGAAAGTCCCATCTGGAATGGATGGAACTGTAATTGATGTGAGAGTCTTTACCAGAGAAGGTATCGACAAAGATAAAAGAGCTCTAGAGATACAAGTAGAAGCCATCAAAGAAGCTAGAAAAAATCTAGAAGATGAGCTGAGGATTAACCAAGAAAATCTTTATGCAAGAACAAGGAAAATTATATTAAATAAACAGGTAACGAAAGCTCCAGGTAATATTAAGCCAGGAATAAAAGTTACACCTATGATGCTTGAGGAAATTGATAATTCAGAGTTATTTAAATTTACCTTAAAAACAGAATCTGGAAATATTTCTCTTGCAGCTATGTCGAATCAATTTGATAAGTTAGCGGAAAAATTTTCTGAAGATTTAGAAAATATTACTCAAAAAATATCACAACATGATGACTTGGGTCCTGGAATACAGAAAAAAGTTAAAGTTTATTTGGCGGTGAAAAGAACATTGCAGCCAGGCGATAAAATGGCTGGAAGACATGGAAATAAAGGTGTGATTTCACAAATAGTTCCAGTCGAAGATATGCCTCATACTGCAGATGGTAGACCGGTTGACGTGGTATTGAATCCTTTAGGTGTTCCGTCAAGAATGAATGTTGGTCAGGTTCTTGAAACCCATCTAGGTTGGGCAGCCAAAGGTATAGGATTTAAGATTGCTGAAATGGCAGATGATAAGGTTAATCCAAAAAAACTTAGAAGTTATTTGGGAGAAGTTTATTCTACATGCCCAGGGTTTGAAAAGCATGATTTAAAAGGTTTCTCTGATAATGAGATAGAGACGCTAGCAGATAATTTAAGATCAGGTGTTCCAATGGCTACACCAGTTTTTGATGGAGCGTCAGAACAAGAGATTAAAGCAATGCTTGAGCTTGCTGATTTACCTTTAAGTGGTCAAGCTGAATTGTTTGATGGAAGGACCGGAGAAATGTTTGATAGGCCGGTTACTATTGGCTACATGTATATTATCAAACTAAACCATCTGGTTGATGATAAAATGCATGCCCGTTCTACTGGACCATATAGTTTAGTTACCCAGCAGCCACTAGGAGGTAAAGCACAGTTCGGTGGACAAAGGTTTGGAGAAATGGAAGTTTGGGCGCTGCAAGCATATGGTGCAACCCATACTTTACAGGAAATGTTAACAGTTAAGTCTGACGATGTAGCTGGAAGAAATCGTATATATAAGAATATTGTAGACGGTGACTTTACAGCAGAAGCACATGTTCCGGAATCGTTTAATGTGCTGTTAAAAGAAATAAGATCTCTAGGTATCAATATTGACCTTGATTTAGAGAATAAAGAAACTTAAGGAGTTTATTATGAAAGACATGTTAAATTTGTTTAAAAAAACTACCAAAGAAGATAATTTTGATCATATTAAAATTTCCTTAGCTTCGCCTGATCTAATGAGATCTTGGTCTTATGGAGAAGTTCGTAAACCTGAAACAATCAACTACAGAACATTTAAGCCAGAAAGAGATGGTTTGTTTTGTGCAAAAATTTTTGGTCCTATAAAAGATTATGAATGTTTATGTGGCAAGTATAAGCGACTTAAACATAGAGGCGTGATCTGTGAAAAATGTGGAGTTGAAGTTACTCTATCTAAAGTTAGAAGAGATAGAATGGGCCATATTGAACTGGCATCACCAGTTGCTCATATCTGGTATTTAAGATCATTGCCATCAAGAATTGGATTAATGTTGGATATGACTTTAAGAGAAATTGAAAAAGCTCTCTACTTTGAAGCGTATATTGTAATTGATGGAGGTTTAACGCCTTTAGAAAAGGGACAGTTATTATCCGAAGATGGTTACCAACAAGCCATAGCTGAATATGGTACAGATTTAAAAGTAGGCATGGGTGCCGAAGCTATAATGGAGTTATTACAAGAAATTGAGCTCAAAAAAACATTTGAAGATTTAAAAGATGAGATTGCTAATACAAAGTCTCAAGCAAAGAATAAAAGAAATGTAAAACGTTTGAAGTTAATTGAGTCATTTATTAAATCTGGAAATAAGCCAGAATGGATGATACTTAGCGTATTACCAGTATTGCCGCCTGATTTAAGACCTCTAGTTCCACTAGAAGGTGGAAGGTTTGCAACTTCTGATTTAAATGATTTATATAGACGAGTTATAAATAGGAATAATAGATTAAAAAGACTCTTGGAGCTTAAAGCACCAGAGATTATTGTGCGAAACGAAAAAAGAATGTTACAGGAATCTGTAGATGCTCTGCTTGATAATGGTAGAAGAGGTCGCGCAATCACAGGTACAAATAAAAGACCACTGAAGTCACTCGCGGATATGATCAAAGGCAAAGGTGGAAGATTTAGGCAAAATCTTTTAGGTAAAAGGGTGGATTATTCTGGTAGGTCTGTAATTGTTGTTGGACCAACACTAAGGTTGCATCAATGCGGTATACCAAAAAAAATGGCTTTAGAATTATTTAANCCACATATATTTGGTAAATTACATTTACGTGGNATTACAACTACAATTAAAGCTGCTAAAAAAGTTGTTGAAAAAGAAGGGGAAGAGGTTTGGGATATTCTTGATGAAATTATCAAGGAGTACCCGGTAATGTTAAATAGAGCTCCTACACTTCACAGGCTAGGTATCCAGGCATTTGAGCCTATTTTAATAGAAGGAAAAGCAATTCAACTACATCCATTAGTGTGTGCAGCATTCAATGCTGATTTTGATGGTGATCAAATGGCAGTTCATGTGCCACTATCTTTAGAGGCACAAGTTGAGACGAGAGTGTTAATGTTATCAAGTAATAATATTTTATCACCATCTAACGGAAGCCCAATAATTGTCCCTTCTCAAGATATTGTTTTGGGAATCTATTACATGTCTAGAGAAAAACCTAATGCCATGGGCGAAGGTATGATCTTTAGTGATGTAGAAGAAGTACATAGAGCTTATCAACAGAAAGTTGTTAGCTTACAAGCTAAAATAAGAGTGAGAATTGAGATTAAAGAAAACGAAGATGATGATTTACCAGCTGTACCAAAAATTGTATCTACTACTGTAGGTAGAGCAGTTTTAGCTGAAATACTTCCTAAAAATATCCCATTTACATATATAAATAAAGACTTAGACAAGAGGGCTATATCATCATTATTTGATGCTTCATATCGTCTTGCAGGTCTTAAGGCAACAGTATTGTTAGCTGATCAGATTATGTACACGGGTTTTAAATACTCTACAATTTCAGGAGTGTCAGTTGGGGTTGATGATATGGTTATACCACAACAAAAAGAAAAAATGGTTTTTGCTGCCGAGAAGGAAGTTAAAGATATTGAAAAGCAATATAACTCTGGCCTTCTTACATCTGGAGAAAGATATAATAAGGTGGTTGATATTTGGTCACATACAAATGATCAGGTTTCACAAGCCATGATGAAAGAACTAGGGATAGAGAAATCAAAAGCGAAAGGTGGAGGAACAGTGGAGCATAAGTCATTTAATTCTATTTATATGATGGCAGACTCTGGTGCCAGGGGATCCGCAGCACAAATTAGACAACTCTCAGGGATGAGGGGTTTAATGGCTAAGCCTGATGGTTCAATTATTGAAACACCTATTACCGCGAATTTTAGAGAAGGGTTGAATGTTATGCAGTACTTTATTTCTACTCATGGAGCAAGAAAGGGATTGGCTGATACTGCGCTTAAAACTGCTAACTCTGGATACTTAACAAGAAGACTTGTAGACGTATCTCAAGACTTAGTTGTAGTAGAAGATGATTGTGGTACTGAGTCTGGTATCCTGATGAAACCTCTTATTGAAGGCGGAGATATTGTACAACCATTAAGAGAAAGGGTATTAGGAAGAACATTATTGAAAGATTTGAAAGCTTTGGATTCAACAAAAGTGATCCTTCCAAAAGGCACTCTTATAGATGAAAAAAATGTAGTTTTACTTGAAAAAAATGCAGTTGATGAGGTCTGGGTTAGATCCGCAATCACCTGTGAGACTAGACATGGAATATGTGCTAAATGTTATGGAAGAGACTTGGCAAAAGGTAGAGAGGTGTCGTCTGGCGAAGCAGTCGGTGTCGTAGCTGCTCAATCTATTGGTGAGCCTGGCACTCAATTAACAATGAGAACATTCCATATTGGAGGAGCTGCATCAAGATCTGTGGCAGCTAATAGTATCGAGGTTAAATCTTCAGGAACAGCAAAATATCACAATCTTAGTGTGGTAGCTAATACAGAAAAACATAATGTTGTAGTTTCTAGATCTGGAGAATTAGGAATTTTAGATGCTAGCGGAAGAGAAAAGGAAAGATATAAGATTCCATATGGTTCTATTATTACAATTAAGGATGGAGGTAAGGTAGAAATGGGGCAAACAACTGCTACATGGGATCCATATACAACTCCAATTATTACAGAAACAGCTGGTATTGTTAGATTTGATGACTTTATCGAGGGAGTCAGTATAGAAAAAATTACTGATGATATGACAGGTATATCTTCAATACTGATCAAAGACCAAACAAGTGTTTCATTTGATAAAAATTTAAAACCTAGGGTTACATTGGTAGATAAGAAAGGAATGGAATTGAATATAACAAATTCGAGTCTACCAGCGCACTTTATATTACCATCTAAGTCTAACGTATCTTTGACGGATGGAATGACGGTTGGCCTGGGCGATACAATTGCCAGAACTCCAAGAGAAACATCGGGCACAAGAGATATAACTGGTGGTTTACCTAGAGTTGCTGATTTATTTGAAGCAAGAATTCCAAAAGATAAGGCTGAGCTTGCTGAAATGACAGGCATTGTTTCGTTTGGTAAAGAGACCAAAGGAAAGAGAAGGTTAGAGGTAACCTATACAAATGCAGATGGTGTCGAAGATAAACATATCCAGATGTTAGCGAAAACAAAACACTTAAATGTATTCGAGGGAGCAAAAGTTGAAAAAGGCGAGGTAATCTCAGAAGGAGCTTTAGATCCACATGATATTCTAAGATATAGAGGTGTTACGGAGTTAGCAGAACATATTGTAAAAGAGGTTCAGGATGTTTACCGTCTTCAAGGTGTAGCTATTAACGATAAACATATCGAAGTAATATTAAAACAAATGCTGAAAAAAGTTGAAATAGAATCAACTGGGGATGCTGACTTAATAATCGGAGAGCAAATGGAAAAAACAACTATGCTAGAAGTTATTGATGAGCTTAAGTCTTCAAACTCTAATGCTGTATTACCAACCTTTAGACCTATATTACTCGGCATTACCAAGGCTTCACTTGTAACTAATTCGTTTATATCAGCAGCATCATTCCAGGAGACTACTAGAGTCTTAACTGATGCAGCTGTGAATGGTAAAAAGGATTTCTTGAGAGGGCTAAAAGAGAATGTAGTTGTTGGAAGGTTAATACCATGCGGTACGAGTTTATCTACTAAAAGAAATGAAAAAACTAAAGATGATAAAACTGCCCTAATTGAGAAAGAGCTAGCGGAAGAAATGACTGCTTATACAGAAAACAAAAATGCGGTTATTGATGAGGAAACACCAGTAGATCCTGTTTAAATGATTATTTCATTAAATCATTGGTTGAAAAACTAAGGTTTAATGAGATGTTTGTTGCAATATCTGCTTGACAGCTATATGCTGTGCGAATAGAATTTTTGAATTAAATTAATAAATATTATGACTACAATTAATCAACTTGTTAGAAAACCAAGAAGGGATAAAGTTTATAAAACAGCTGTCCCTGCATTGGAAGCATGTCCACAGAGAAGAGGAGTATGCACTCGTGTTTATACAACAACTCCAAAAAAACCTAATTCAGCTCTCAGAAAGGTAGCCAGAGTTAAACTAACAAATGGTCAAGAAGTAACATCGTATATTGGTGGAGAAGGCCATAATTTACAAGAACATTCTGTTGTAGTTATACGTGGCGGAAGAGTAAAAGATTTGCCAGGTGTTCGATATCATGTTGTGAGGGGAAGCTTGGATACTCAAGGAGTAGAAAATCGTAGACAGGGACGATCAAAATATGGAACAAAAAAGCCAAAAGCTTAAGTAAGAATTATGCCTAGAAAAAAGAGTATATTTAAAAAACACCTAAAACCAGATCCTATTTTTAATAGTACTGTGGTTTCAAGATTTACAAACATGATTATGTCCGATGGTAAAAAAAGGACAGCTGAAAAAATAATTTATGCAGCCTTAGAAATTATGAGTGAAAAAAATAAGGCAGATCCATTATCGATGATGGAAAAAGCTCTTCAAAATGTAAGCCCCTCAGTTGAAGTTAAGTCAAGAAGAGTTGGCGGTTCAAACTATCAGGTTCCAGTAGAGGTTAATCCAAGACGAAGATTATCTTTAGCTATGAGATGGATTTTAGATGCTGCGCTAAAAAGAAATGATAAATCAATGAAGAATAAATTAGCATCAGAATTATTAGATGCTTGTGAAGGCAAAGGCTCTGCTGTTAAGAAAAGAGAAGATGTTCATAAAATGGCAGAAGCTAATAAAGCATTTGCACATTACAGGTGGTAGTAAATGGCTAGAAAGACCCCTATAGAAAATTATAGAAATATTGGCATCATGGCTCATATTGATGCTGGTAAGACAACAACTACAGAAAGAATATTATATTATACAGGCGTATCTCATAAGATTGGTGAAGTCCATGATGGTGCCGCAACAATGGATTGGATGGAGCAAGAACAAGAAAGAGGTATTACTATAACATCAGCTGCAACTACCTGTTTTTGGAAAGGTAGTCTTGCTCAGTTTCCAGAGCATAGGATTAATATTATTGACACTCCTGGGCATGTTGACTTTACAATTGAAGTTGAGAGATCGCTACGAGTCCTCGATGGTGCTGTTGCAGTATTTTGCGCAGTAGGTGGTGTTGAACCTCAATCAGAAACTGTTTGGAGACAAGCTAATAAATACAATGTGCCAAGAATGGTATTTGTAAATAAAATGGATAGAGCTGGAGCAGATTATTTTAGAGTGGTAGAGCAAATAAAAACGAGACTTGGCTCAACACCTGTTACTTTACAAGTACCAATAGGCTCAGAAGATCAATTTAAAGGGATTGTTGATTTATTAACAATGAAAGCAATAATTTGGGAAGAAGAGAATATGGGAATGAAGTTTGAAACTTTAGATATTCCCTCAGACTTACAAGATCAGTCAAATAAATTAAGAGAACAACTATTAGAGACTGCAGCTGAAGCGAGCGAAGAACTTATGGACGAGTATCTTACTAATGGTGATTTACCAATAGAAAAAATTATAGAGGGGCTCAGAATTAGAACTCTAGCTAACGAAATAGTTTTGGCACAGTGTGGCACAGCTTTTAAGAATAAAGGTGTACAAACAATGCTTGATAACGTTATAAATTATATGCCAGCACCAATTGATGTGCCTGCCATAACAGGAATTTTAGATGATAAAGATGAAACGCCTGCTGATAGAAAATCATCAGATGATGAACCATTCTCGTCACTAGCGTTTAAAATTGCAACTGATCCATATGTTGGTTCTTTAACATTTATTAGAGTGTATTCAGGTGTTTTAAAAGCTGGAGATTCAGTTTATAACGCAACCACTATGAAAAAAGAGAGGGTTGGTAGAATATTATTAATGCATGCTAACTCAAAAGAAGATGTTAAGGAAGTTAGGGCCGGTGATATAGCTGCAGCAGTAGGACTGAAGTCAGTGACTACAGGACATACGCTATGCAGTCCAGAATCAGTTATTACATTAGAACGAATGGAATTTCCTGAGCCTGTAATATCCATCGCAGTAGAGCCTAAAACGAAAGCTGACCAAGAAAAAATGGGGCTAGCACTTAGCAAGTTAGCGCAAGAAGATCCATCTTTTAGGGTAGCAACAGACCAAGAATCAAATCAAACAATAATTTCTGGGATGGGAGAACTTCATCTTGAAATAATCGTTGATAGAATGAAAAGAGAATTTTCTGTTGAAGCAAATGTTGGGAAGCCGCAAGTTGCATATAGAGAAACAATCAGGACGCCTATTGAGCAAGAAGCTAAATATATTAAACAAAGTGGTGGTAGAGGACAGTATGGTCATGTGTGGCTTAAACTTGAACCTCAAGAGTCAGGCACGGGTTTTGAATTTGTGAATGCTATCGTAGGTGGAGCAATACCTAGAGAATTTATTAACCCTGTTGAAAAAGGAATTATTGAGCAAATGGAAAATGGAGTGATTGGTGGATTTCCAGTTGTTGATGTTAAAGTAACTCTATATGACGGTTCTTTTCATGATGTTGATTCAAGCGAAGTAGCATTTAAAGTAGCTGGATCACAAGCATTTAAAGAAGGTGCTAAAAAAGCTAGACCAGTTATACTTGAACCAGTTATGTCTGTTGAAGCAGTAACTCCTAAAGATTATCTGGGAGATGTTACTGGAGACCTGAATAGGCGAAGAGGGATTGTTCTTGGAATGGAAGATACTGCAATGGGTAACATAGTAAAAGCAGAAGTTCCATTATCAGAAATGTTTGGATACTCAACATCATTAAGATCAATGTCTCAGGGAAGAGCAACGTATACAATGGAATTTACTAAATATGCTGAACTACCATCAAGTGTAGCTGAAGCTTTAATACAACAGGCATCATAATGGTTACAAAAAAAGATACACCAACTAAAGCGACTGCAAAAAAAAGTACAGCTACTAAGGCGACTGCAAAAAAAAGCACGGCTACTAAGGCGACTGCAAAAAAAAGCACGGCTACTAAGGCGACTGCAAAAAAAAGTACTGAAACTAAAGTAACTGCAAAAAAAAGCACGGCTACTAAGGCGACTGCAAAAAAAAGTACTGAAACTAAAGCAGCAAAAAAGAAAAATACTCAAACTATTAGGATAAGATTAAAAACATTTGACCATAAGCTTATAGATTTATCAGCAAAAGAAATTGTTGAAACAGCAAAAAGAACAGGAGCTCGAGTATTAGGTCCTATTCCATTACCTACCAGAAAAGAGAGATTTACTATATTAGTATCTCCTCATGTAGATAAAGATGCTCGTGATCAATATGAGATTAGAACACATAAAAGACTGATGGATATCGTTGAGCCTACGGATAAAACTGTAGATGCTTTAATGAAACTAGACCTTGCTGCTGGCGTCGATGTTAAAATAGAATTAAATTAACATTTTTCGTTAAAAATCATACATAAAAAACTGAATATATGTTAAGATTCAGCACATTTTACGTATAAAACAGTATTATAACTAACTTTATCATTTTGAGGATAATAAAATGGGTATGGGTATTATAGGTCAGAAGGCCGGAATGACTAGAATATTTGATAGCACAGGCATATCAGTCCCAGTTACTGCAATTAGTGTTTCTCCTACGCAAATCACACAAATTAAAACATTAGAGAAAGATGGCTATAAAGCCATACAAGTATCTTATGGTCAAAAGAAAGAATCTAAAGTAAATAAGGCGGTCCTTGGGCACTACAAAAAAGCTGCAGTATCCCCTGGCAAAGGATTAATGGAATTTAGACTGAACGATAAAGAGATGGAAGGTTTAGAAATTGGAAAATCAATTGATTTAAGTTTATTTAAAGTTGGGGAACATGTTGATATTACGGGAACTACGCTTGGTAAAGGTTTTCAGGGTGGAGTAAAACGTCATCATTTTGCAACTCAAGATGCCACACATGGTAATTCATTATCACATCGTGCTCTTGGTGCCACAGGTCAATGTCAAGATCCTGGACGTGTATTTAAAGGTAAAAAAATGGCTGGTCAGTTAGGTAACGTTAGAAATACAATCCAAAATCTAGTAATAGTTAAGATTCTCATGGATGATAATACAATATTAGTAAAAGGATCAATACCTGGACATGACGGCGCAAATGTAATTATCAAACCAACTAGAAAAAAATATACTCCTAGAGAAATATTAACAATTGAAGAAGAAGTTAGGTTAGCAGCTCCAGAAAAAGAATCAAAACCTGCTGAAAATGTAAAAACAGAGAAAGGAACTAAAGAATAATAAAATGGCTGCAATAGATTTAAATAAGATATTTAGTAAAGAGTTTAATGAGTCACTTGTTCATCAAGTCGCGACTGACTATATGTCAAATCAACGTTCTGGTACAAAAGCACAGAAAAATAGATCAGCAGTAAGTGGTGGTGGCGCAAAACCTAGGCCCCAAAAAGGTTCTGGTAGAGCAAGAGCTGGAACAACAAGAGGCCCAATCTGGAGAAAAGGTGGGGTAACATTCGCCGCATCACCAAAAGATTATAATAAAAAGATTAATAAAAAGATGTATAAAAATGCAATGAATTGTATTTTTTCTGAGTTAAATAGAAAAGAGCGTTTATTTTGTGTAGAAGATTTTAATGTTACAGAACCAAAAACGAGAGCATTTGTAGCAGAGTTATCAAAACTAAAAATAACAAATACGTTACTCATAGTTCACGAAGGAAAAATAAATGTTTTCTTAGCTGGAAGAAATCTTAAAAATGTAGAGATAGTCAGTCCACTCGGAATGAATCCTTATAATTTAATGAGATATGATAATGTGATTATTGATTCAGCGGTACTTGATAAAGTGCAAGGTATGACATCATGAATAATGAAAGATTAATGAATATAATTGTTTCACCTCGTATTTCTGAAAAAGCAACAGCAAAGGCTGATTTAGAAAAACAACATGTATTTTCAGTACTAAAAGATGCTAATAAATTAGAAGTAAAAAAAGCTGTTGAAAAAATGTTCGAAGTTAAAGTGGAGCAAGTACGTTTACTAAATGTGCCAGGAAAACTAAAAAGAGTTGGAAGAAAATTTGGTAAAACTAAAGATTGGAAAAAAGCATACGTTAAACTTAAAGAAGGTTATGACATCAGTTATGGGGAATTAGAGGCTAAGTAATGGCATTAATAAGATCAAAACCAACTTCTCCGGGAGTAAGACATAAAGTTAAAATTAGTAGCCCTGAGCTTCATAAAGGTAAGCCATGTGAAGCATTAATAGCTAAACTTAGTAAGACTGGTGGTAGAAATAACAAAGGTAGGATAACTACTAGACATATCGGTGGTGGGCATAAAAGAAGCTATCGTATAATTGATTTTAAACGCGATAAAGATAATATTGCGGCAAAAGTTGAAAGGCTTGAGTATGATCCAAATAGAAATGCGCATATAGCATTATTACTATACATAGATGGGGAACGTAGATACATTATTGCTCCTAAAAATATTAAAGCGGGAGATCCGATAATATCTGGTGAAGCATCACCAATAGCTATTGGAAATTCGTTGCCAATGAAAAATATACCAGTTGGTACACAGGTCCACTGTATTGAAATGAAACCTGAAAAGGGTGCTCAGATTGCAAGAAGTGCAGGCACTTCTGCTCAGATAGCAGCTATTGATGGAGAATATGTCACTATCAAATTAAGATCTGGTGAAATGAGAAAAATATTCTCTAGATGCAAAGCCACTATTGGTGAAGTTGGTAATAGTGAATTTAATTTACAATCACTTGGTAAAGCAGGTGCTAAACGATGGCTTGGTGTTAGACCTACTGTTAGAGGAGTAGCAATGAATCCTATCGATCATCCGCATGGTGGCGGTGAAGGAAAAACATCGGGTGGTAGACATCCTGTTTCTCCATGGGGAACACCTACTAAAGGTTATAAAACAAGATCTAATAAAAGAACAGATAACATGATAGTTAGACGTAGATCTAACAAGAAAAGGAAATAATTATGGCAAGATCACTTAAAAAAGGACCTTTCATTGATTATCATTTACAAGCTAAAGTTGATAA
>JGI20156J14371_10001595_pt1 | contig 18574 bp, 18 predicted proteins | sample COG_06_FD_14371 | JGI IMG/M metagenome (IMG submission 14371)
TGAGTAACTACGCAGTATACCGCGTCTTCCGTGACTGGGAGAAGCGACCCGAAGTCCTGATGGATGGACTCACACGAGAACAGGCACAGACTATCGTGAAGAATACACCGAGCAATGACAACAGCATGGTGGTGTTCGATGAAGAACCAAGAGACAAACAATGGGGCAGACGCTAGTGTGTGTCCGATCAAGTAAAACATTAATCTAAAACAAATTAAATTATGAGGTTTTTTGAAACAAAAGACTACGACAGCTTTGTATTTATGGAGGGCAATAGAGTTATAGACCCACCCAATGTGAAGCGATTCATGGGTATTATTAAAAACGGCGAGCTATATGACGATATACAAGTTAATCCTCAGAAGGTTGACGGGAAGTGGGTTATTGTAGATGGTCAACATAGATTTCTAGCTCACAAAGAGTTAGGACTTCCTGTGCCTGTTATAATGAAGCGCAAGAATGTACCTCTTACTGGAGTCATTCAGATAAACACAACTCGAAAAAACTGGAAGGTTTTAGACCGAGTAAAGAGTTTTGCCACGCTTGGAAACGAAAACTACAAGCGGCTTCTTGCCATGCACCAGGAGCTTAATAGAATGCATCCCGTCTCTATAAGCTTAGTGTCTAAGCTTTGCCACGGCTCTTTAGCTACATCAATTTCAATGGGGCAAAAATCAAACATAAATGACGGTTCATGGGTCTTTAATGAAAAAGAAGAAGATGTCAGGAAAGTGTTTAATGAGTGCTTGAAGTTCACAAAACAACACCCTGACATCATTTCTGACACTTTCGTTCACTGTATTCAATCATTGATGGAGAATCAACCTGGCTTTAATATTAAGAGAATGTTGACGGCATCTACAGTCCACAGCCACAGGTTCGTTAGAGCTGCTCGAAAGCAAGATATGCTTCGAATGCTAGAAGATGTATACAACTTTAATAGAGAAAGGAAAAACCGATTGTTCTTTGATGTAAATAATCTATGAGCAACTATGTATGTGTCCGATCAAGTGTACACGTCAACCCAACACAGGACTTCAATGAGTGGGCGGAGTATACATTCAATCAAGTTAAACAAAATTATAAATCAAAAATCTCATGTACAAAGTTAGATTCCACCTCGGACGAGGTAAGAACTTCATGAAGTGGCAGGTCACATCCAACCTAAACACAGGCGATGGAACTGGTGCTAAACACGTAGTCAGCTACGTAAACCCACAAGAAAATCAGTTGGCTATGCTAGGCTGTAAGTTAAGCTTGCAACCAACAGCGGCACAGAAGATTCACGACGGTGCAAACAAGACCGTGTGTGCATGGATAGAGTGCGAGTCTGTCCAAGTGCTAGAGGTCAACCGACTTAAGCCAAATGAACAAGACTACCGCATCAAGTTCAACCCGCGTCAAAACCCTGAATGGACTGACGGATACAACAACGTTGTTAGCGGTAACGAATACGAAATACTTTTTACAAATGACAGAACTTTATGGGTGGTTGGCGAGACTTATGAGTGTGGAACTTCCGACTTGGTTTAACAACAAGTTTGGATGGTTCTTTAAAAACGGAAACAAATGACAACACTAGAAAAACAATTCCCAGACGTGCATAGCAAGCTAACCAAGCAGGCCGATGCAGAGAAACTATTTCAGAGGTACATGAAGCTGATGGGTACATCGAGTCTCCATTTCAGCGGAGAGATTGATACCAAGCTAAAAGAGTTGTACCAAGACGGAAAAAAATATGGATTTTAATGACTAACGAACAAGCAATTCAAATCGTATTGGAAAACAAAGACCCCTCTAACGCAGAACGTCTAGCAGCTATGTATGCTTGCGACGATATACTTGAAATAGATATTGACGTATGGCTAAGCAAAGATGTGTCAGAGTATCTGCCTCAGTTCCCTGACATTGCAGAGAGTTTGGTCGAAGACCTCCTCAAGGAAGACGGCATATCAGTAGAGCGTGTGGCTAACAGCTTGACCGAAGTGTCGAGGTCTATGTACTACTACGTTAAATTCTATGAAATCCTCAGCAGTTACGACATGGCATTGTCAGAACGCTGACAAGGGGAGAGACGAATGGTGTGCAGGGAGATCCTGCAACGTGCCAGTTGCCTAGCGATAAGCACCATTGAGAGCATTGAGAAACAAAGTCTCTCCTTTCCTTGCATTAATCACAATTAAACTTTAACTTTGAACCAGCAAACCTAATGAATGATAACACCAAAAGGCTAATAGACGAGTACTATTCCGTACTCAAAATCACCCCCGACAAGTCTAGAAAAGCACCCCAAGTCCAAGCGCGAGCCGCTTTGATGGTTGCTATGGCTAAACACATGACCAAGACAGCCGTAGGTCAAATCTTTGGATACGACCACAGCACGATTGTGCATCACGAAGGTCAGCACGAAGCTAATCTATTCTCGTGGGGTGGATACAAAGACAAGTACCTGTTGGCAGAAAGGATGTGCGATACACACCTTAAGTACAACACTATTGAAAACAAGCTAACGAGCATTAAAGTACAAATCAAAAGGCTAGAGCGTCTAGCTGAAAATCTAAAACAAGAACTCGTATGAGTAATTACAAATTCAAGACCACGAACATTCGTGGCAAGCAGTACGTTGAAGTCAACGAACGAATCAAGTTCTTCCGACAGGAGGAGCAGTACAAAAACTGGAGCCTTATCACGGAGTTTACCGTCCTAGATAGCGAACAGTGTGTATGCAGGGCATCAATCGTAAATGCTGAGGGTCGAATCATATCGGTAGGTCATGCACACGAAGTGCAAGGCAGTAGCAACATCAATAAGACTAGCTATGTAGAAAACTGTGAGACATCAGCTATCGGTCGTGCATTAGCCATGCTGGGAATTGGTATCGACACCTCTATCGCTTCTGCTAACGAAGTGTCTGATGCTATCGCTAAGCAGGAATCATCTACACCAACCAAGTCGGAGAAGATGATAAAGAAAGTGCAAGAGACGTTTGATACTGACCCGCCTGAAAACATCATGGACAAGGCTGTTGCCTACATCAAGTCTCAGACCGACAAGAAGAAAGCTTTCGACAGCATTATGTCTAAGTACGAGTCTTCTCTTACTGAAAAGCAAATCGCTGGACTCAAAAAGTTTGTTCGATGACGGGTGGTCGTAAGCTTGATCAGCGCCGCACGAACGGAAGGAAATTTGCTCAGTTCAGAAGCCAGTGCCTTAAAGCGAATATGCCTAAGTACTGGGTTGACACAGATAAGGAACTCCCTGATTTTTCAGGGTTGTTCTTTGTCAAGCATCCAGACTCTCCTGGGGAGTTTGATGTGGCTGAATTCTTTGTTAACAGCAAAGGAAAGCAGTTCTGGCTGACTCCCGAACCTCCAGTGCAGTGGGCTGAGATAGAGGCGTATGAATACAAACACGAAGACGGAACACCTATATACGATGAATATATCAGATAAATTAATGGAGCGGTATGGCAAGTCTCACTTGTCGTACTCATCCCTCAAGCAAGCCCTAGGTGATATGGCTCAGTTCGATCGCTACATGAAGGGAGAAGTTAAATACAAATCAGATGCGCTAGACTTTGGTACTATGTACGATATGCTGTTGTTCGAACGGGACAAAGCCTTCGAAAAGTACACCATTATGTCTCCATCTGCTATTATATCTACGTTATCAGACAAGGCTCAAGCCTCTAAGAAACCTACGCTAACTGCCGAATACAAGGCTAGGCTAACGGAAATCAAGGAGGAAGCGGAAGAAGAAGGCAAGTCAATTGTATCGCACGAAGAGTGGCAGATGGCTAACGATATGATCGACAGGCTAGCTACTTGTGGCTTGCTTGACTCTCACCTCAAGGGTGATTATCAGGTAGGATTCCTAGAGGAGCTGCACGGCGTACAAGTCAAGGGGTTTCTCGACTGCTTAGGCGATGGATTCATTAGCGATAGTAAGTCAGCGAGAAGTTCCGAGAAGTTTCGGTATGCAATCAAAGACTTCTCATACGACATCCAAGCCTACATCTACACACAGGTTTTTGGAATAAAAGATTTCTATTGGGTTGTACAGGAGAAAACTTATCCGTACCTTCCAGCCCTCGTTAAGTGTTCTGACTCCACCTTGTTCACAGGAGAGATGAAGTTCCACGACGCTATAAAGCGTATAACCAACTTCCTTGAACAGGATTATAACCCACAAAAAGATTACTTGAACTATGAAGTATAAAAAATTAATTAAACGAACTATTCTTATTGCAGGTGCAATTATTTTTCATGTCTTATTTACTAACTTTCTCTACAAATGAGTGAACAAACAAAAAAATACGAGAGTGTCCTCGTAGGCTGGGCTGATGAGCCAAGCTATAACGACAACGGTGAGTTGATGGGGTGGAGTTTCCGCCTCAAGGACAACGAGCTGAAAGATTGTATTGACCAGTACACCACCAAGCGTGATGCACAAGGTCAAGGAGGAAACGTTCGATTCCGAATGTTTATGTCTAAGAACGGGAAGCCATGCCTGAGCGTGTGGGATCCTAACAGCGAAGCGGCGCAAGAGCGGCGCAACAACACAGCTAAGACGGAGGAGTCCTCGGATATTCCATTCTAACATTTGTGTGTTTCTTGTGGGAAAACGGGGTGTGGGCGCAAGCCTCACCCCTTTTCTTTCCCCTTTAAAAACTGATCAATGGGAAAGCCTATATACTCCATGACCGCTAAGGTCACTATCATCAAGAATAAAAACCCTCATAGCAGGGACGTTTGGATTGTTAGCACCTATGACGACCCTCTGGACATAATGAAGAATGATTCAAAAACAATGTTTAGACTCCAACAAGAACTATTTACGCCAAGAGCCAAGAATAAAGCAATTGTGATTGATTCTATAACTTCGAAGGTGCAAGTTGGAACAACATCACGACCTCATGAAACATAGCGACGAACAAATTGGCGGAAGCCACTACAAGAGCATGAAGATTCAGCCTACGGACTTCATAGCCGCAAACAGTATCCCCTTCATAGAGGGTAATGTAATCAAATATGTGTGCCGACACTCGTTTAAAAACGGTAAAGAGGATGTCTTAAAGGCTATCCACTACTTAAATTTATTACTCGAATACAAATACCCCGATGAAAGTAACGATCTTCAAAGACCTGTACAAAAAGGAAGCTCAGGATGCTCATGTAATGCAGATTGCGACTGCCTTAAAGAGGATACAGGAAGGGAATTCTGCAACTACGATTGAAGCCATACGGAATGGAACGAAAGAATTCAAGAAAAAGCTCCCCGTTGTTCTTTTCAGTGGTGAATTTAAAGGGCGTTATGATGATGCGCTTGAGAACCACAGCAAGTTCATTGTTCTGGATTTCGACCACATTGATGTTGAGGCATCCAAGGCGCTTCTATCCACGGATCCTTATGTTTATAGCTGCTGGGTTTCTCCGAGTGGTGACGGCCTTAAGGCGCTCGTTAAGATAACGAACCCAGAAAGGCACAGAGACCATTTCCGTGCGCTTCGCACGTACTTCCACAAGCAATATGACTTGGAGGTAGACGAGTCAGGAATCAATGAGTCTCGCGCATGCTTTGAGTCTTATGATCCTGACATTGTAATCAACGAGGATTCAAATCCTTTTGGTGCTTTTGCCACAGAGAAGAGTGAATCTCAGGTAGCTGTCTCACAATCAGCTGTTTACACCGATTACTTAAAGTTAAATCTAGCTGCGCGTATGATACGTCAGTGCGATGACGGAGAGAAGCACAGCACCCTGTTGAGGGCGGCTAGGCTGTGCGGTGGATTCGTTTCAGCGGGGAGGATGGAAGAAGACGAGGTTGTACGTGTCCTAGCCCGTGAAATACTTAAGCGGGACGTAGAAGACGAAGAGCAAGCTATACGCACCATTAGGGAAGCTATAGAGAAGGGTAAGCAAGACCCTATCCGAACTACTATCGATGACGAAAAGAAAGCCCAAAGACAGCTTTTAATCAATGACGGCGACATGTCTTTCATATCGTCTGACGATGAGGACTTTCGATGGATAGACGACTATGCGAATGGTCGGATCCCCGTAGGTCTAGATACAGGAGACCCTGACTTCGACAAATACTTTCGGTACAAGAAAGAGTTTACTATTATGAACGGACACAGCAACGTGGGTAAGACCACTATGGCTCTGTACCTGATGGTAAACGCTTCAGTAAGGCACGGATGGAAGTGGGTAGTGTATTCATCGGAGAATCGCACAGCTTCATTGAAGATGACACTCATTCAGTTTGCTATGAAGAAACCTGTGTCTTCCATGAATCACATGGAGCGGAAGCGAGCTTACGAGTGGGTAGGAAAACACTTCACGGTGATTAGCAACAAGCAGGTGTACAGCTACTCAGACATCATTGTCTTCCTTGAGAAGATTATGAAGCAACAAGAAGTTGATGCTGTTTTTGTAGACCCTTACAACAGCTTAAAGCTTGACATGGCTAACAGCTCGATCGGTGTTCACGACTACCACTACGAGGCAGCTTCGGAGTTTCTAACCTTCTCTACAGCAAACAACGTAGCTGTATGGCTTAATATGCACGCTGTAACAGAGGCTCAGCGCCGCAAAGGTGCAGACGGGTTGCCTGTCGCTCCTTACGCAGAAGACACAGAGGGTGGTGGTAAATTCGTTAATCGAGCGGATTGCTTCATAACTATTCACCGTAAAGTACAGCATCCTGACTTCGCGCAACGTAAAGTTACCGAGGTTCACATACGTAAAGTGCGGGATGTAGAGACTGGAGGTGAGCCAACGTCTCTTGACAGCCCTGTTTGCTTCGAAATGGACACGTCGAGAACATCATTTAGGGTTCAAAGAACGCAAGAGAATCTGTTTCAAAGCGTTGATTTACAAAAAGGTGAACAAAATCACTTCGAGTTTCCAATTAACTCCTCGTTTTTAGAAAATTAGGCTGTAACTTTGCCTTAGTGAAGAAAAGCAAAAAAGGAACTCCTAAGCGTAAATCAGCTAAGAAACGTAATTTAGGTAAGTATAAAAGCGGATTAGAGAAAACCTGTGCCGATATGTTGTCTGAATCGGGGCTAAGTTTTACCTATGAAACTCATGAATACATGCTCATGGATAAATTCAGATATCCAGGAACATATCTAAAAATGACTAGCAAGAAGAAAGACTTATCGGATCGTACTGGTGCGGTAGTCCTTCCTATTAAATACACTCCAGACTTCGTTGGACCAAGCGGAGAATGGATTATCGAAACCAAAGGGTACACTCCTTCGCATCATGATTTCCCGATGCGTTGGAAGCTGTTCCTTAAGCACTTGATAGACTCAGGAGAACCAGTCCCAGCCCTGTTTATCTGTAAGAACAAACACCAGATTGAGCAGGCTATAGTAAAACTAAAAGAACTAGGATATGGCAAAAAGAGATCTAACAAAAGAACAGCTTAGCGAGAGCTACAGCATAGCGACTGTTCGCATGCACAACCTCGTTACGGAGTTCTATGAAGGACTGCACGAGGCCGATGGGTCACCGTGCATCCACCCAGGGCTGGTATCAAATATGATATCAGTAGTGAGGACGTTAATTAACCACGAACTCGACCTGATAAAGGAGGCTTCGTTACAACACTTCGAGGCCAATTATGATCAATCAGAACAGGCGGAGATACTCTTCAGCGACGGGGAGGGTAGCTGAAGTTCGCTTTCAGCGAGCTGCCACACACCTTGGGTTCCAAGTCGTAAAGTCAGGAAGGAAAGACGATATGCACATGCATATTGACTACTGGATGCAATACGAAGGAATCGAAGGGAAGTGGGGTGTAGACGTAAAAGGAAATAACCTGCCAGATGAAATCTGGTGTGAGTTTAAGAACGTAGCTGGTAACCCAGGATGGATGTATGGAGGCGCTGAAATTATAGCATTTGACATGCCAGAAGAGGGTGGATTCAGTATCGTAGACCGCGAAGACCTAGCGTCTTACTGCGAGAAGAATGTGGAAGATGTATTTGTCTTTGACAAAAGAGATTCATACAAGAAAAAGTACACTCGAAAAGACAGACAGGATGTGATAACTACCCTTAAGTTATTGGACCTCAAGTCTTTAGATACGTACAGGGTGTGGCGATATTTCAAGGACTATTGAGTATATTAGTAGTCCGTTTTTTAACTTTTTAATTATTTTACAATGTATGATCCTTCACTTGTCCCTTGGGGCGAGGTAGGGTATGCTGTCTATAAGCGTACCTATTCCAGACAAACTGCCGATGGCAAAACAGAAGAGTGGGAGGACACCGTTGATCGTGTGATCGATGCGTGTCGCGACCAATTAAACGTAGGCTTCACCAAATTCGAAGAGGGTGAGCTGAAGAAAATTATGATGGAGCTGAAAGGCACCGTAGCGGGGAGGTTTCTCTGGCAATTAGGGACGAAGACAGTTGACCGATTAGGTCTTCCGTCTTTACAGAACTGCGCTTTCGTAGTGGTAGACGATCCTATCCGACCATTTACGTGGGCTTTCGAGATGCTTATGCTTGGTTCAGGCGTAGGCTTTAACATCCAGCGCGAGAACGTTTATCAGCTACCCAAGGTTAAGGGCCGAGTGAAGGTAGAGCGTACAGACGTTAACGACGCAGACTTCATTGTGCCTGATAGCCGTGAAGGATGGGTGGAGCTTTTAAAGCGCGTGTTAGAAGCTTCGTTCGTAACAGGAGAGGACTTTACATATGCTACACATCTCATTCGGTCTAAAGGCTCTGCCATCAAAGGATTCGGAGGGACAGCTTCAGGACCTGAGGATTTGGTTTGGGGAATGCAAGAGATCAATGAAATCTTAAACAAGAAATCAGGTCAACGCCTCAGCCCTGTTGACTGCCTCGATGTAATGAACATCATCGGTCGAATCGTTGTAGCTGGTAACGTCCGTAGGTCAGCACAGATCGCTATCGGAGACTGCGATGATGTAGAGTACTTGCAAGCAAAGCGTTGGGACTTAGGGGGCATTCCTAACTGGAGAGCGATGAGCAACAACTCTGTTGTCTGCGACGATATATCAAAGCTGCCAGCTGAGTTCTGGGAGGGGTACAACGGTAATGGAGAGCCTTACGGACTCATCAACCTTGAGGCATCCCGCAAAATGGGACGAACATTTGAGGTAGAGTACCCAGACCCAGACGTCCAAGGATTCAACCCGTGTGCTGAACAATCGTTAGCCAACTTCGAGACCTGCTGCTTGGCTGAGATTTACCTCCCTAATATCGAGCATTACGAAGAGCTTAAAAAGGTATCGCGTTACCTTTATAGAATTAACAAACATAGCTTAGCTATCAAATGTGCTGTAAAGGAGACCGAGGATATCGTACACAAGAATATGCGTATGGGTATCGGTGTCACTGGATACTTGCAAGCGACTGAAGAACAGCGTTCTTGGTTAGCTGATTGCTATGATTACCTACGATCATATGACAAAGAATACTCTAGACTGGCAGGATATCCAGCATCCATTAAACTTACAACGGTTAAGCCATCTGGAACGCTTAGTCTTCTTGCTGGCGTTACACCAGGAGCTCACCCTGGATACAGCGAGTACTACATTAGACGAATCCGCATGTCAGCTGATAGCAGTCTGGCACATGCCGCCAGGAAGCACGGGTACCCTGTGGAGTTCGTGTTAAACTTTGACGGTACAGAAGATAAGTCCACTATCGTTGTTAGCTTCCCTTGCAAGTTCCCTAAAGGAACTATGTTTGCTAACGACATGACAGCCTTAGATCAATTAGAAGTGATCAAGCGATTGCAAGCTGAATGGTCAGACAATGCTGTGTCGGTTACCATTTACTACCGTAAGGAAGAGCTCGATGGAATCAAGGAGTGGCTGGACTTAAACTTCAAGAACGTTAAGTCTGTTTCTTTTTTGCTTCACAATGAGCATGGATTCAAGCAAGCCCCACTCGAAGAGATTGACGAGGGTACTTACCTCGACATGAGAAAGACTGTGACTCCGATCACATCTATAGACCATCTAGATTTAGATGAGGTTGAGATTGATGACTGCGAAGGAGGCGCATGCCCAGTACGATGAAGAGGATTGATCAGTGCTGGATATCCCAGCTTTACCACCTAGACGGGAAGGGGCTTCGGCCCCTTTCTTGTTTGGGGTAATTAAACTGCTCTTCCCTGTAGAATGGGTCGAGCTCCGCCCCAAAGCATATTGTTCCGTAGTTCGCTATAAGAATTTGAAAGTCCATAACGGTTGAATAGCCGTCACCGTTCAGATCGCCTTCCTCCCAAGAAATATCCCCCCAGTTAGCAAGGAACATTAAAAAGTCTGTTTGTCCTACGACTAAATCATTATTTAGGTCCCCCAAGCAGAAAGCTGGCTGATCCGTGAGACCAGGACGCAACACAGGAAGCGCAGCGTGCATGCGCTCTATTTGACCAGGGGTAAAATTAGTTCTGCATGAATCCACGTAGTAATCCATGTGGTTATTAGGGGTGTAGCCGTAAGCTCCAGGCGGGCAAATAGGGTTTTCACAGCTCCAGTTGAGTTTAGTCGGCGGCGTGTCGCACACGTAATCTCCTGTCTCCAGGCAATCCCCAAGATCTTCTCCGCAGTACTCTACGCTCCTGAACACATGATGCAAGCTAACAAAGTGCCCTACTTCGTGTATCAACGTTTTATTCTCGTTATAAACATCAGATTCTAGTTGAGGGCCTTCGTTCCCGAACACATCGGTCCTTACCCATACTCCATCTAAGTCTGTGTAGGTTGAGTAGGCGGTCCAAGCAAAGCCCAATATCCCACTACAAAACTGGGGGAAGATGTGAACGTTCATAAAAGATTCTCTATCCCAAATTAAATCCTCCACATACCCATCCATCCATATAAAACCACTTTGACTATAGGGTATGCAGACGTTATTTGGCTCTAATATTGTAGGAGCGCCCCAAAATTCATCGAAGTCATGATACAGAATTGCTACAAGGTCAAAGGTTAACATTGCCTCGTCAAACTCTTCATTGAGGTGTTCATGAGCAGACATGATCACCGACTCTGAAACATAGCTGTTTGGGAAGCTGTCCGTATGGTGTACGTGTACTACATAGTTTATCTCCTTCCATTGAGGATCAACATAAGGCATACCCATAAACCTCGCTTGAAAGCCCTCCTGATCATTAAATACGACACAAGAGTCCTGCCCTACAACCACGTACTGTGAGAGTAGGTATAGCGCGAGAAATAAAAACCTCATTGAACTTGATTCTTCGCAAGCAACAGTTTAATCTCCTGGATGTCTTTCATCATCTGCCTTACGTCAGCCTTGAACTCACCGTTCTCCATCTCCAAAGTATTTACCCTAGCAGAAAGCTTGTTGTATTCAGCCTGAAATTTTATCCACCCGCCTACAAGTGCCATTGCCACGCCTATAAACTCAATGTGGCTTACATTTTCCGACATCACCTCATGGTTTTTTCTACGGTCCTTCCAGCAAAGTAGGCCCCGAATACAGTTAACATTAATACTTCTAGCAAAGATACGTAACTATCTTTAACGTTAAATGGTTGATTATCAAAGCTGTCTAAAAACATAACGACAATAAAAACAACAACTAAAGCAATTAACATTGAAGGTCTTATAACCTTAGCTAGTTTTACGTCACTCGCCATATCTGCCTTCCATCGCTCTGTAACATTGCCTTGATAAGCGATCTCTGCATCAACGATTGCCTTAGCTTCCTCTGGAGATACGTCAGGGTCTCTGTCTAGCAAATTCTTTACTATGCCTAGGCCCCCTTGATTTGGAAGCAAGTCACCAACGGTGTCTAGTATGCCTGGAGCTTTTTCTTTGAGCCAATCCCCTAGCTTTGTGTCTTTAATTTTCTCCACGGATTTGTTCGTATTGCTTGTTAAACTGCATCAAGAGGCTCCGTTCTTTTTCGTATAGCTCATAAATTCTGTTCTGTCTTTCTACGTAGTTCTCTATATCTCTCGCTTCTTTTCGAAGCTTACGAAGTCTCTTGATCTTTTTTTCTGTTAGTTTGCGAGTGGACTCTAACTTCATCACCCCTTTATACCGCTTGTCGTTTTTGTCTTCCGCTTCTTTCCTTTCTTTATACAGCTGAGAAACTAGATTAGCGTTCTCAGTGTATTTGTCTGAGTCATAGTACTTTGACGCCTCGCCATACAACTTTCTTATGAATGGGAAGTCGTTCGCCTTCATAGGCACTTTCTTCCCCTCCTTGATGGTTTCAAACAAGTCCTTGCCTGTTCCGAGTGATCGAGTGACGAACTGACCAGCACCCCCAATATAATATTCAAACGCGTACCAAAACTTGTCTGGGTTGAAATCAACAGCCCCTGGAACCTGTTCACTTCCGCCTGTGGCTTCGTTAATCCACTTAAAGAAACTCTTTATCCCTTCAGGTGATCGGTACGACATCTCGGCTTGCGGTTTAGGCGCCCCTACTGGAAACTGCTCCCTATACACAGAGCTGCCAAAATAGGTTTCGTTTACAGCGATATCAACGAATGGCTTAAGTATAGTTGGTGCCGCACCTTTAGCTAAGTACTTTGCCGCATCTTTTGACTGCCCAAAGCTGATTGGTGAGAACGAGCTAAACGCAGAGTTCAACAAGAACATGCCCGCGTCTAACGGTTCCCTTTGTCCGTTCGCGGCCTCAGCCATAGAGCTGCCTATGTTTGCAAACACATTAAAGCCGTATGGAAGAGGTATCTTAAGATAATTTTTCCCATCATACATGATGATTAAGTTGCGCTCTTTTTCGTAGTCTGGAATTTTTTCATAAAAAGAAACTCCATCCTCATCATCCTCACTCATAGCCATGTTAATCATTGTAAGCATGCCAGTAGTCAAGGACAGCCCAAAGGCCATCTTCTGGGCTCCGTTAAGGCGCTTATGCCAGGACTCAAGTTCTCCGTTAGGTTTTCGGATGTCTTTCAGTGTCCCCAGTGATCGAGCAAGTCTTACGGTACCCTGCACAGACGCATTGAAGAACATGTACCATGCGTTCGCCATTGGGCCAAGCTCACCCGATCTGTTGAAGTTTACAGTAATATTTTTAGAAAGCTCTGCTGCTTTCTCTCTGCTTACTCCCGCTTTTCGAGCTTCGATATATGCTGCAAGACGAACAGAATTCTCGAAAGCATCATTTATATTCTCTATAACGTCTATGCTGTTCTTCGCCATCCACTCGGCGGCTCTCTTCGCTTTGCTCTTCTCGTTGATTTCAGCTTCGATTTCAGCTGCAATTGTGCCTACGTCTTTTACAAAACCCCATCCCGTCTGACCTCCATCTTCTTTGAATTCTTCAAAGTACGCTGCCATCTCTGGAGAGAGGTCTTTGCCTACTGCGTTTTTAAGAAGGGCTGGCAAGGTTTGCTTCACGCGGGTCATTACCTTAGCCGCGATATGACGCCCTGGGATCTGCCCACCTGGAATGTCTGCCTCCGCCATAGCATTAAACAACGCTGACTGGATGTCCCTCGCAAAGTTGGAGATTATGAATTCAGGGTTAGCCGTTGTAAATGAGCGTCTTAGGAATCCAGAGAACCTACGCATAGCCTTACTGAAAAGGTCGAGCTTCTCAACACCCATGTTCTTCAACGACTTAGCCATGTCTGGGTTGGCAAACACAATGAACTGTTGCTCACCATTTACTCTTACGCCCACAGCGCTCTGCGCATCGAACGGAACCTCCTTAGCGAGCCTCCATACCTTAGGGTTAGGGTTGTCTTTTACGAGATTATAAAGTGATGATAGTGCTTCGTTCTTACGTGCTTTGGCGTGTACAGCTGCGTTCTGTGCAATGGCTTGTGCTAATACGTTCTGTGCTTCGCTCTTACGACCTCTAGCCCGCTTCGTTGTATCTCCGTACACGCTCATGCCTGCTCCGCCTGTTGGGTAAAGTGAGGTGTCTGCGTTTTGTTCATCCAAAGCCAAACCCCCAAGAGGTACATAGTTTTGGAACATAGCCTCAAAGGCGTCGATTGTAGACTTCTCTTCGAGACCGAAGTCTACCATAGTCTTTCTAGTGTCTGCTGTGATGGCATCAACCTTGGCGGCTACTGACTCAAGAGCAGCTTTCTTTTCGGGCGAAAGGCTGTTCATGATCTCGTCAGCCCTCTCGTTGGTCATACCACTACCAGCCTCGTCTTTACCCTCTGTACGCTCGGCGATGACAGCATTACGTTCTTTCGCGTGTCTCGCTATAAGATATTCTGATACATCCTCGGAGCTAAGACCTTTGTCCTTCATCTCTAGAGAGATGTCTTTCACCTTACCGTCCAGTTTTTCAAGATCGTTGGCTGTCTTACCGTACAAAAGAGCCTCAGCATTGATAAAGTCTTTGCTTAGGTCAACCACCTTGCCTTTAGCTTTTTCAATAACTTTCTGCAAGCGCATTACGTTTGCGTACTTATTTGCGAATAATTGATCTACACGAGCCACAAAAGCTTCAAAGCTACTTAAGTTATTGGGTTCAAATGGAAGGTTAGTAGATGGATCTGGCACTAAGTCCACTGAATGTGCTTCGCCATCCCTAGTGCTATTGTCTGTGTCAATAGCGACGCTACCTACAGTGGCGCTGTTTTGTTCACCTTTTACTGATTGCTGAAAGCTTGTCTTTTTTTTCTTTGCTTCGCTTAATTTCTCGCTCAAGGAAACCCTTTCAGCCGCTTTTCTCACGGCCTCTGTTTTGGATTTTGGGTTGGTGAGTCTTTTAATTTTTTTCTCTAATTGCTTTTTTAGATCAGGGGAAGGCTCTTTATTTAAAATTAATGCATTTAATTCCTTTACTTCATTAATAATCTTTTGAGCTTCTGGGGTGTTTTCAGTTGCGTCCCATTGATTAATAGCTTTTTCGGCTTTTTCAATTTCAAGATCAATAGCTTTGCTAACACCTTTAATTGTTTTCTCTCCAGTTTCTTTAGTAACCTTTCTTCTTGCTTCCCCACCTAAAACTATATAATCACTTAAAAGATCTGCAAATTCCAGCCTTTCTTCAGAAGCAAACTCACCCATTAGGTCGCTTGATTCTGTCGGTTTTATGCCGAATCCAAACGACAGACCAAGCTCCGTCTCTTTTGTTTCTTGTTGAATAACCTCTACGTTTTCTAATGTAAATATTTCCCTTCCTCGTGTGTCTTTTTGCCGCTTAAGCTTGTAGTTAAATATTTTGTAGTAAGGAACTGTCTGACTCAATGCTTGGGCGGCGCTTTGCTCTGGCATAATTCCTTTTTCTTCCATTAAAGAAAACAAATTCTCTCCCCTTGGGGCATCTACATCAGAGTTTCTGCTCGCAAGCAAATTAGAAAGACCTCTTTTTGTGTTTGTAAGAAGTAGCTTAAATAACTCTGATCTTCTTCTAAAAGCAGCAGACTTTGAGTCTCTTGTTGACTCAAGAAGCTTAAACACACCTTCTGAGGTAACTGGAACAGGAAGTGATCTCGGATTGTTTTGAGAAACCCTAACTAAATTAAAATTCTTTGAGTCGGACATAAGGCCAGACTCTTTAGCAATATCAAAAAAGAAGTTTTTTTGACTTTCGTCTAATTTTGCCACAAACTCTCTAAAAGAATCTACAAGGATTTTTTCTGCTGCTTCTTTTCCTATTTTTTCAGACAAAGATTCGTAGTAGTTTTTGTATAGCTCTATTATTTCATTAATAGCGTCTGTGTTTCCATAAGCTGAAGAGCTTCTCATGAACCCAGTAGCAAGTAAAATTTTACCTCTATAAAAAACATTTCCGTCTTCGTCTACTTCTTCTATTGCTTCAATTGCTTTCTGATACTCAACAGAGCTTTTCCCGAAAGTAGAAGCTTTTTTTAACCTTTCTTCAAGATCTTTTATAGAAGCGTTCTCAATGCTTTGAACTGTTTCGTAAGCAGATTTTTCATCATACTGACTGAAAAGCAAACCTTTCTCGAAGTCAGCCCCTACTCCAGATCTATCACCTGTTGTTGGGTCGTAAAAAACAAGAACTAATTTTGTCCCGTTATAATCAGAAAGTTTTAGTTTTTCCAATGGCCTTCCTATGACTCTTTGCAAAACACTAAACAGTGGTTCAGGGTTCTTGCCAACAAGGTCATCAGAAGAAAGGTCTACGGAACCATCCAGAGACGTTCCTTCTTGAGTGCTATCCAAGTCTACCTTTGGTTTAACGCTTGAATGAGCCTCTATAGTAACTGTTCCGTCACCATTGTTTCGAATGCTGTATGCGAACTCACCTGCTTGATTCTTGGGCACTAAGAAAGCGAAATCATCCATAGTGCTACGAACAGCCGCGTCGTACTCACTGTCAAACTCAAAGTTTTTTAACCCCTCTACAAAAATGGTGTCACTAAACACTACAGGAAGTTCGGACTTAGCCTGTGTATCTATTCCAGCTTCATCAATAAAAAACTCAGACTTAGCTTCTCTATTTGATGGGGTACTTACCCCAACAATCTCCTTCATCCTAAGCACTAAAGAATCTACAACTTTGTCTCTATTCCTCGCTCTATCCCCTCTGGATAAAGATCTTTGATTAGCGGCAATCTTCATTTCAGAAGATGTTTTCACCCTAGGTGCCATGTCGACAGGCTTCCCTGTATTTTTATCTATTTTAGGTTTAGGAGCGTTTACCTTTTTTCGCTGTCCATTTTCCCCATCATAATTAAAGCCACTGAGCATGTCGGCTCGCTTGCCATTTCCAGTTTCTCTGACCCACCAGTTTCTAAAGTGCCAATAATCATTGACGAACACTTCTTCATCAACCTGAAAAGTTCCTCCAATCTTATTGAATAATGTTTTTGAGTACCTTACCTTCTTTCGAATCAGGTCTGGGTAAGCCGTTGACTTAAATCCCCCTCTGTTCATTCCGAGGTCTTCAGACAGTGAATCTTGATTTGAATCGGCATTTAAACCCCTAGCTTCTTTAGAAACAGCCTCTCTCTGGAACTCAACGCCAGATTGTGCGGATTCTTTAAAACCGTTGAGAAACGCTTCAAACTCAGAAGCTGTTGGCTCTTTGCCTAAAAGTCCGTCTATACCAAAAACCTTTAGAAACTTTCTTATGATTGCCTTTAAGAACCCTTCTTTTCTTGATCCTGGAAGAATTGCAAGCAGTCTTTCTATTGTTGTTACAACCTGCTCTTCAAGCATTTTCCGACTGGAACCCTTGCCTTTGTATTTTTCCTTATAAGTTCTTTCTACAGCTTCAAATATCTCTTTAGCCTTTTTCCCCATACCCACCTGACGAGCTAAAGCCATTAGCTCAACTTCAAACTCTTTTAAAGTGGCAAGATCAGCAGTCACCAAGGCCAAATGAAGAAACTCGTGAATAGGCGTGTTGTATTCCCCGAAGATGTCCTCCTCCTCAGGTTTAGTCGGTTGGGACATCTTCTCAAGATTGAAGTGAATAGTCCTTGCGTCATTATCTCTAAACACGCCTCTTGAGTCACCACCCGTGGCCTTCCTGTAACTGTCTGATGTCTTGTGCATAACAACTTTAATTCCAAACTTTTTAAAAGCTTTCATTAGGTTGTTAACCGTACCAACAATGTCTCTGTATTTACTGGCTACCGCAGCTGAGGCTGTCCCTTCTTCTATAGTGTTGCTAAATTGATTGTCCCCGTCGCCTTCCAAGCTGTCATCTTCTAGAGATTCGTTTATGGCGTCAGAATCCTCCTGCGTCTCACCTTCCCGATCCTGTGCGTCGTCGTCTGTATTTTGTTCGGGAGAGTTTGCTTTTTCAGCGGCTTCGAGAGAGGCTCTCTGAGTGTCTTCTTCTTGTCTTATTGCCCTGTCTGCCAAAACATCAGGGTCGCTCTCCATAGCTTGCTTAGCATCAGCTACTTTTTTGCGGCGCTTACTTGTCGTGTTTTTAACCTCTTCTTTTACAACGTCATCGAATGTGGTGTCCCCCTCAAAAGCAGCGTTCTCAATAGTTTGCTTCTCCCTAATTAGGGCCTTTATTTGATTCCTTATCGAGTCTTTTTGTTCAGGGGTTTTTGCTTCCTTGTATTTCTCAACAAGTACATTAATCCTTCCTTGCATTTCAACAACCGAATTAAACGCTTCAGGGTTTGCCTTTTTCATTCTGTGGTAAGCCCTAGCTATAGATCCTGAAACGGCTGAGTTGTTTTGAATTTCCTGCTCAAGAGCTTGCAGGGCCGACTTTTTCTCCGATTTGGTTTTTGCTTTATTGAGCCGATCGATAGCCTCCGCCATCTTTTTGTTGGCTTCTATCTTGCGCTTGGCCCAGCTTGCCATATAAGCTTCACCACCTGGACCAACAACTCCACCAACAGCTCCGCCTGGAATACCCATAACCGCTCCAGCAATGAAGCCCGCTTTTGTCCTCTTCCATAACTCATCATTCGAGTAGTAAGCCGTTCTGTCCCCGCTATTAATTCGAGTATTGACTTCGTTTACGTATTGCCAAGCAGCTGTCCCCGCCTCAGAAAGTGCCTCCTCGGTCATACCGAAGACTACATTCTTTGCTGCTTGCTTTCCCCACTCCATGATGGCACTACGCTGATTTTTAACAATGTTTTGAGTCACCTTGCTTTGGCCTAACCTCCCAAGA
>JGI20156J14371_10001596_pt1 | contig 18573 bp, 16 predicted proteins | sample COG_06_FD_14371 | JGI IMG/M metagenome (IMG submission 14371)
GATAAGATTAGTTGTCGAATAGACGCTTCCGGAATATCTCGGAGTTCGCCAGAAATCTCGACGCGCCCCACCTTAAATTGTTGACCTTCGTCGACATTAATCGTGATGTAAACATCTTCCATATTGGGCGCAATGGCCACTTGGGTCGACTCGACCGCAAAATTCAAATAGCCCCGGTCCAGGTAATAAGACTCAAGGTTTTCTAAATCGCCTTTCAGCTTTTCACGGGAATATTGAGCATCTTTTGTATAGAACGACAACAAACTCGGGAGCTGCAACTCGAACAGCTCTCTTAAGGTTGCATCATCGAAAACCCGATTGCCCACAATATTGATGTGCCGAATACCGGACACACTGCCCTCATCGACTTCAATCTTAATCCCCACTCGATTGCGCGGCAGNTTTTCAACTTCGGTTGAAATTTTGGCGTCATATCGGCCTTGAATCACATATTGTCTTTCAAGTTCGGCGCCCATTTGATCCAGGGTGACNTTTTTGAAAATTTCACCCTCAGACAAACCCGCGCCACTTAATCCGTCGAGCAAGGCCTCACTTTTAATGGCCTTATTGCCGTCGATTTCAATCATTTCGATCGTGGGCCGCTCGCTGACAATAATCAGCAGTACGTTGCCGTCGCGCCCAACTTTAACATCATCAAAATTTTCGGTTCGGAACAACGCGCGAATGATCTGCCGAAGCCCGTCGTCATCCACCTCATCGCCAACATTAAAAGGAATCGCGCCAAACACCGCGCCCGCACCAATGCGCTGCAACCCTTCCACCCGGACATCGGTGATCACAAAGGCCTGAGCCTGAATCACACCACACAACAACAAGGCGAAGGTGCCCAAACGAACAAGAGATTTCAACGCAGCGATCTTCACAGGAGCCCAATCATAATCTGAGCAAATCATTATAGAAGGCTAGCATCATGATTCCTACAAGAAAGACCATACCAATTTGTAATCCCCAAGTTTGTATCTGTTCAGAAACCGGCTTACCGGTGACGCCTTCAATCAGAAAAGTACAAGAGATGTCCGCCATCGAGCATCGGAATGGGTAATAAATTCAGCACGCCCAAACTAATGCTCACTAACGCAATAAATCCCAGAAAGCTCTCTAGCCCATTACCCGCCGTTTGATTCGCGATTTTCGCGATGGTGATCGGCCCGGAAAGGTTGCTCGTTGAAACCAAACCCTGAACCATTTTGCCGATGCTTTCAAAGGTAAACCGAGTCATCTCAAAGGTCTTATTAAGGGCGGGTAACCAAGCCGTATAAAACGGCGCTCGCGTCAGCCGCTGCATAGACGAAGGCCATTGTTGAGGCCCAAGAGCTACCCCGATCCGACCGATCGTGCCGTCAGAGGTCACAACCGCCGCTGGCGTGACCTCGAGGTACAGGTCACTCTGCCCGCGTTTAACCCGCAATGAAACGCGCTGCCCGGCGCGCGCCTGCACCAAGGAAACAAAATCAGACCACGCATCCATTGCAACGCCATCCACCATGACCACCTGATCACCGGCTTTCAACCCCCCAAGATCCGCAGGACTGCCAGCTGAGACTTCCCCCAAAATCGGCGCAATGACAGGTTGCATCAGCCTCAGTCCCAGGGCCGCGGCTGGCCGCGGCTCGTCTTCACCAGCTAAAAACCGAGCAATGGGAAGGGACAGCGTTTGCACGTTGCTCAGCCCAGGCTCAGGCCGAACGATCACCTTGATTGCCCCGGTATCGCCCAAACGATCAAATAGTCCAAGGTTAACTTCAGACCAGGTCACCGTTGCTTTATCGTCAACGCTTAGGATTTCAAAGCCAGCCTTCAGGCCAGCCCGCTCAGCCGCACTGCCTGGCAGCGGCTCACCCAAGATTGGCGCGACACCCCCGACCCCAGCAACAAACAAGATCCAGTAGACAAAAAATGCCAATATAAAATTCGCTAAGGGTCCAGCTGCAACAATTAACGTTCTCTGCCATAACGGTTTTCGGTTAAAAGCAAAGCCCAACAGGTCATCCGCGACGAACGTGTCCCGTTCATCCAACATTTTGACATAGCCGCCTAAGGGGATCATCGCAATGCAATACTCGGTGCCAGCAAGTGGTTCATTACTGACTGTGCGCGCGCCATCGGTCGCGTACGCTTCATCCAGGTTGGGCGGTTTGCCTTGCAGGCGGAATAAAACCTTGCCAAAGCCAACGCTGAACCGCTCAACATGCACACCACATTTTTTTGCGACATAAAAATGTCCGAATTCGTGCACCGTCACCAAAATCGAAATTGTGACGATGAGTGCCAGCACGCTTTGCATAAATTCAATCATAGGCTACTCAGAATACGCCGGGTCAGCGCCCTCGCCAGGGTGTCACAGGCTAGGACATCATCGAGGCTGTGGAGTTCCGGGGCCTCTGCCGTATCCAGCGCCGCCTGGATCACGACGCTGATATTTAAAAATGACAACTGTTCCGCCAAAAAGGCCTCAACCGCCACCTCATTGGCCGCATTAAACGTAACCGCAAGACTCTTTGGCCCGCTCGCTACCTCACGAGCCATCCGTAAAACAGGGAATCGACTCAGCTCTGGCGCTCGAAACTCCAGCGCCGTGAGCTTGTTAAAATCTAACGGCGCAACCCCTGCGTCCGCGCGCTCCGGAAACGCTAAGACATGTGCGATGGGCGTCCGCATGTCAGGCTGACCCAATTGCGCAACCACTGACCCATCAACAAACTCAACCATGGAATGCACAATGCTTTGCGGGTGTATCACGAACTCGATTTTCTCAGGCGGCACATCGAATAACCAACAGGCTTCGATCAACTCCAACCCCTTGTTCATCATCGTGGCCGAATCCACAGAAATCTTTCGACCCATATCCCAATTCGGATGCCGACAAGCATCATCAGGTGTTACATGATCTAAAGCTGCCAGCGGCGTGTCCAAAAAAGGCCCGCCAGATCCGGTCAACAGAATTCTCTGAACACCCTTACCAACATGAGATGATTGTCCAAGGCACTGAAAAATCGCATTGTGCTCGCTATCCACGGGCAACAAGGTGGCATTCGATCGCGCCACGGCGTCCATAAAGATTGCGCCCGCCATCACCAAGGCTTCTTTGTTTGCCAGTAAAATGACCTTCCCGGATTCGGCAGCTGCAAAGCTTGGCGCAAGGCCCGCGCCCCCGACAATGGCTGCCATGACATGGGTCACAGCAGGATCCGCGGCGACCTGGATCAGCGCCGCCGGTCCGCTTAGCACTTGCGTTGCAAGTCCAAGGATTTGCAGTTTTGCCGCGAGATCTTGGGCCAACGCCGCGGCGCCCAGCACCGCGAATTCAGGCTTAAACTGTTGGCATTGCGCAAGTAACAGATCGACATTTCCATTTGCCGTGAGCGCAAAGACTTCATAATCGGGTTGCGTTGCCAACACCTTCAGTGTGCTTTGACCGATTGAGCCGGTCGAACCTAGGATCGTAATGCGCTTATTGTTCACTTCAAACTCGCAGTCAAATACAGCAATCCGCAGTAGATCGGCGCGGCTGAGAACACACTATCCAAGCGGTCCAAAAAACCGCCATGACCCGGCAGCAATTGACTAGAGTCTTTTATCCCTCGACTCCGCTTGAACATCGACAGCGTTAAATCGCCTAAAACAGAAATAAGTCCAATACCAAGGAACAGCCATAGCCAACCGGCATATCCCAACGCGCGGCCATCACCTTCGGCATCAGCTCAAGCGTTGCAAAGCCTGCGATCACGGCAATCACTAAGCCGCCGACTAAACCTTCAACCGACTTTCCAGGACTGACATTGGGTAACAGTTTTCGTTGGCCAAACCGCCGGCCAACAAAATAGGCACCGATATCCGCCGCCCAAATCAAGACCAACAGGAGCAGCAGTACCGTTGCAGCATCACTTTGCGTTTTCAACCACACAAGGCTTGCGCCACATGGGATCAGTGTCACAACGCCAATCAACCCAATTACGTCTGGCCGCTGCCAGCGCGCTGACTGAGAGGGGTAGTGCGCAATGAGCCACAAAGCGGTGACCCACCAAAGAACGGCGGCGGCGAGCCAGGGCACTAAAAAGTCGCTTGAGACAAAAAACAAGGCGCCTAAACCACCGGCATAGATGATCCGACCGGGCGACTGCAGGCGCGCAAAATTTGCCCACTCCCATCCGGAGACTAAAAGGATCAGTAACAAAAACCATTTAAAATTTGAAGCGGAGAGATAAAACAAACCCAGGAGCGCAATCGGTGCAATCACGAGGGCGGTCAAGATTCTGGTTTTGAGCATGCTTGCTGTCGACGGGCCCTAGAGCGCCATCAAGTCGTTCTCTTTGCCGGACAACAGTTGGTCGGCTTGCTTGATCATTTCATCGGTCAACTTTTGAATCTGATCTTCGCCACGCCGGGCTTCGTCTTCGCTGATTTCCTTTTCTTTCAGGAAGTCTTTGACATCGTTGTTGGCGTCTCGACGGATATTTCGAATCGAGATTCGCGCGTTTTCCGCCTCCGAGCGGGCAATTTTAGCCAAGTCGCGACGGTTTTCTTCCGTTAATGGCGGCATCGAAATTCTAATACTTTCGCCACTACTAGACGGATTAACCCCCAAATCTGATTTAAGAATCGCTTTTTCGATCACCGGAATCATTGAGCGCTCCCAGGGCACGATAACGAGGGATCGGCCTTCCTCGACATTGACGTTCGCCATTTGTCTGAGGGCTGTCGTGTTGCCGTAATAATCAACATTCACTGAATCTAAAAAACTGGGGTGCGCGCGTCCCGTTCGAATCCGAGCGAAGGCAACCTCAAGGGCAGCCAGGCTCTTCTTCATGCGTTCTTCCGCATCTTGCCTGATTTCCTCGATCATTCAGCCATCTCCTCTGCTTTTTTTGGCACGACAAGCGTACCTTCGCCTTCACCCACCACCGCATTCAGCAGGGCATCTTGTTTGTCGAGTTGGAATACCCGCAAAGGCATACCATTATCCCTGGCAAGGCAAATCGCAGTCAGATCCATGACCCCCAATTGCTGCTCTAAGATCTCATCATAAGTGACGGTTGTAAACCGGGTGGCGCTTGGATTTGTGACGGGATCCGAAGAGTAGATGCCATCGACTTTGGTCGCTTTCAGAACAATATCGGCATCGACTTCGATGCCCCGAAGGCAGGCGGCGGAATCTGTGGTAAAAAAGGGATTGCCTGTGCCGGATGAGAAGATCACCACATCACCCTCTTCCAAGTGCCGTATCGCAAGCCTGCGATCGTAGTGTTCAACGACGCCGCTCATCGGAATAGCGGACATCACCACCGTTTGGATGTTCGCTCGCTCTAATGCATCGCGCATGGCAAGGGCGTTCATCACCGTTGCCAGCATGCCCATATGGTCCCCGGTCACCCGGTCGAGCCCTGCCGCGCTGAGCTCGGCGCCGCGAAAGAGGTTACCCCCTCCGATGACGATACCGACTTGGATGCCAATACCGACAAGTTGTCCGATCTCTAAAGCCGTTCGATCCAAGACTTTTGGATCGATTCCAACCCCATTCTTTCCCAACGCTTCGCCGCTCAGCTTGAGTAAGATTCGCTCGTATTTAGGCGTCGGTTTTTTTGAGGGCATCATTCGATCTCAAGACAATTGTTGGGCGACCTCTGCCGCGAAATCCACTTCTTCTTTATCAATCCCTTCGCCAACTTCGTAGCGCACAAAAGCGAGAACCTCTGCGTTATGTTGCTTCAGCAGCGCACTGATCTTGATATCGCTGTCTTTTACAAAGGCTTGTTCAGTCAAACTGATCTCAGCTAAGAACTTCTTAACCCGACCTTCCACCATCTTCGCAACGATATCAGCTGGCTTGCCGCTTTCCGCCGCCTGGGCCGTATAAATTTCGCGCTCTTTATCCAAGATATCTTGGCCTGCATCCGCTGGTGCGACAACCTGAGGACTTGCAGCGGCAATGTGCATGGCCAAATCTCGTCCCAACGTGTCATCGCCGCCTTGAAGGTGAACCAGCACCCCTATTTTACCGTTAGTATGCAAATAAGACGCAACCTGGCCTTGATAAATCTGACCGCGACGAACACTGCAGTTCTCACCAATCTTCTGCACTAGGGCTTCCCGTGTTGCCTCAAACCCTGATGTCATAAGGCTTTCAACGTCAGTTGACTGGGCCTCAAACATCGCTGCAGTCACCTGATCGGCAAAGTTAATGAAATTATCATCCTTGGCCGCAAAATCCGTTTCGCAGTTCACTTCAACCATCAGACCTTGCGTCCCATCCATCTGGATGCGAATCAAGCCATCAGCCGCCGTTCGAGAGGCTTTTTTCGCAGCCTTCATGCCACTGGATTTTCTTAAGTTATCGATGGCGAGATCCATATCCCCATCCGATTCAACCAAGGCCTTTTTACAATCCATCATGCCAAGCCCGGTGCGCTCTCTCAGCTCCTTGACCATCGCTGCTGTCACTGCCGCCATAACCCTTCCTTAATTTTGTTCTCAAAAAAAGCGATCTCTATGACCGCTTTCGATTGTTTCTATTATTCGCGCCTACTGCTCAAACGCTTGACGCTTAAGCTGGCTTGCCTTCTTCTGCTGCGGCATCTGCCGCAACCACCTCTGGCGCTGCGGCTTCAACGGCCGCTTCGGGCGCAGTTTCTGGTGCAGCCTCTACTGCAGCTTCTGGGGCAGCCTCTGGCGCAGGTTCTGGCACTTCTGTTGCTGCTGGCGCGTCAACGGNTGCCGTCTCTGGCGACCCAGCATCGGCTTCTGCCACTTCAACAAAATCGCTCTGAACCACGTCCGTTTGGCCCTTAGCCTCTAAAATTGCATCGGCAAACGTACTCATGAATAACCGGACCGACCGAATCGCATCATCATTGCCGGGTATCAAAAAGTCCACATTGTCTGGATTGCTATTGGTGTCAACGATTGCGACAACAGGAATACCCAGGGTTTTCGCTTCCGTCACAGCAATCTTTTCATGATCTACGTCAACAATAATGATGACATCCGGCAAACCGCCCATGTTTTTGATTCCACCAAGACTGCTTTCGAGTTTCTCGAGCAATCGCTGCCGCGTCAGCGCTTCATGCTTGGTGAGTTTCGCAAAGGTGCCATCGGTGCTTTGCTCTTCGAGGTCTCGCAATCGGCGAATCGATTGACGAATCGTTTTATAGTTCGTCAGCATGCCGCCTAACCAGCGTTTGTCGACATAAGGCATGCCGCACCGAGAGGCTTCTTCTTTAATGATTTTACTGGCGCTGCGCTTTGTACCCACGAACAGCACTTTGTTCTTTTTCGCGGCCAGGGAGGCCACGAACGCTAAGGCTTCTTCGAATGCCGGAACGGTTTTTTCCAAGTTGATAATATGGATATCGTTGCGAGCACCAAAGATAAATTCACCCATTTTAGGGTTCCAGTATCGCTTTTGATGTCCGAAGTGGACGCCTGCTTCTAGCAGGTCACGCATGTTGACTTGAGCCATGATGTCTCCAAATTGTATGGGTTAGGCTTCCACACATCCCAGACTGCAACCCGAAGGCACCCGCAACCTGTGACGATGTGTGTGCTGATTTAAGATGAAGGCGTTTGCCGACACCCCGATTTACGTTTCCGCGGCGCGCTTTATACCATGTTTGGCGCATTAAACCAATGATTTAGCCTGCCATAGGGCGGCTTGCCTGCTATACTCTCGCCCGGTAAGGAGGCGAACGTGGTCAACATCAAAACAGCGACTGAGATTGAAAAAATGCGCGTGGTGGGCGCTCTGGCGGCGGAACAGCTGGAAATGATCGCAGACTACATCACCCCCGGGATCAGTACGGGCGAGCTCGACCGTATCTGCCACCGGTATACCATCGATCATCAAAAAGCGACGCCTGCCCCGCTCAACTACCGAGGATTTCCGAAATCGATTTGCACGTCGGTGAACCATGTTGTGTGCCATGGCATCCCATCAGATGACAAAATCCTGAAAGACGGCGATATTGTCAATATTGATGTGACCCTCATCAAAGATGGTTTTCATGGCGATACCAGCAAAACCTTTGTTGTGGGCAACGGCACGGTTCGCGGCGAGCGCCTGGTTCAGACCTGTAAGCAGAGCCTTAATCTTGGCATTGCGGCGGTTAAACCGGGGGCGCAACTGGGCGACATTGGCTTTGCCATCCAAAGTTTTGCGGAAAAACATCGATTTTCAATCGTTCGCGAGTACTGCGGCCACGGCATCGGTCGCGTCTTCCATGATGAGCCTCAAGTGCTGCACTACGGGCGAGCAGGAACGGGCATGACCCTCAAGCCCGGCATGATTTTCACCATCGAGCCTATGATTAATGCGGGCAAGCCTGCCGTTAAGCTGCTGCCAGATCAGTGGACCGTTGTGACCAAGGATCATCAATTAACCGCACAGTGGGAACATACTATCTTGGTAACCGATACCGGCTATGAAATACTCACCCACCGGTGCGATGATGACCTCCCTCGAATTGGTTAGCCCGGATCTTGCGGCACTCACTGACGCGGTTTCTGGGAGCAAGACCCCATTACCCCTGCTAAAGGCGGCACTCGCTGATTTCCGAGCGCATCAGCACACCGACTTTGCGAATGGGACCAGCGTTACCCAGCTGATCACCGCAAGGGCTGCCTTTATCGATCATATTCTGAGCCTTTGCTGGCAACGATTCAGTTGGGATGAAAATCTATCCAGCCTTAGAAAAAGTCGGATTTCTTTGGTTGCCGTTGGCGGTTACGGGCGTCGTGAACTCTTGCCCAACTCCGACATCGACCTGCTGATTCTCATCGAACGGGCCAACGCGCAACACCATAGCTCGAACATTCAATCCTTTCTTGCCCTGCTTTGGGATATTGGTTTGGAAGTTGGGCACAGCGTTCGTTCTGTTAAAGAGTCTCTTCACCAAGCTGCGCACGATGTAACCATCATGACCGCCTTACTCGATGCAAGAGCAATCTGTGGCGCGCCTTACCTGCTGCAACAGTTGCGCTTAAAGTTACGATCCAAAACCGGCTGGAAAACCAAAAGCTTCTTCCAAGCAAAATATGCCGAACAGCAAGACCGACATGCCAAGTCCAACCACACCGAATACAGCCTGGAGCCCAATTTAAAAACGGCGCCCGGCGGACTGCGCGATATCCAGACGATCTTATGGATCGCACAATTTCACCATCAAACCAGCGCGCTCAACGCTTTAGTTGACGAAAAATTTTTGGAACTGGAAGAAGCCAATAAAATCCTCGATGCCCGCGAATTCCTGTGGAAGATCAGGTTTGTGCTGCACGATCTCCTTGAGCGCGATGAAAACCGGTTGTTTTTTGACAATCAGAAAAAAGTAGCCTTTGCACTAGGCTATCGGGATGACGCGCAACTGGCGGTTGAGCAATTCATGCAGGACTACTATCGATTTGCAAAGTCTGTGAGCACCATCAATGAGATCATCCTGCAGGATTTCGATGAGCAAGTCGTTCAGGGTGGCCGACGTGCCAAGCCCATTAAAATCAACGAGCGATTTCAAACCAACAACCACTATTTGGAAGTTACCCAACCCGATATTTTCGAGCGCAACCCCGAGGCGCTACTTGAGATGTTCGTCATTCTGGGCGAAACACCCGAGCTTAAAGGCATTCGAGCGAGCACCATCAGGCAAGCCCAAACCTCAGCCGCACGAATCGATGATGCGTTCAGACAGAGCGAACTCGCAACAACCTTGTTTTTGAATCTGCTGCGAGTCGAGCACCATCTTTTTTCCCAACTTAGGCGCATGAATCGCTATGGTATTCTGGGGGCCTACTTGCCCGAATTCGAACGCGTTGTGGGTCAAATGCAGTTCGATTTATTTCACATTTATACGGTTGATGCGCATACCCTGCAGGTCGTTCGCAACATGCGCCGCTTCCGTTACAAAAATCAGCAACAAGAGTTCCCGATCGCCGCGCACATCCATCATCGTTTACCGAAAATCGAATTACTCTACATTGCTGGCTTTTTCCACGACCTTGCAAAAGGCAAAGGAGGCGATCACTCCGAGCTGGGTATTGAAATCGCCAGCGCCTTCTGCGCCCGCCACCAATTGGGGACTTGGGATACCAATTTGGTTTGCTGGCTGGTCAAAAACCACCTTCTCATGTCGACGACAGCCCAACGCAAAGATATTTTCGACCCGGATGTGGTCCGAGACTTTGCGGAACAAATGGGGGACCAGGTGAGACTCGATTACCTCTACGCCCTGACGGTTGCGGACATCAATGCCACCAACCCAACGCTTTGGAATAGCTGGCGCGACGCCTTAATGAGCCAACTCTATCTCGAGACGAAACGAGTCCTACGACTTGGCGTTGATAATATGATCGATCGAGAAGACTACTTAGCACAAGTGCAATTGCGCGCGAGCGCCAAGCTCACAGCCAAGGGCATCGCGCTCGAGCGTGTGCGGGCTCTATGGGAAGGGTTAGACGATGACTACTTCCTACGCGAATCAGAGCTCAACATCATTAACCATACCGAATCACTCGATGCTTATGATCCTGCAACTGGACCACTCATTCTCATCGAAGACAGCCAATCACGGCTCACAACCGATTCCGGCGTGACCCATATTTTTATTCATCTGCCATCAGATCAACCGCTATTTTTCGCCATTGTGTCTGCCTTTGATCAGCTCGGTATGAACATTGTTGATGCGCGCATTCCAGGCAACACGAAAGGTCGCACAGACTACACTTTTGACGTGCTCGAGACCCAACCGCTGAGTCAGCAGAGCCGAGAAAACAGACTCAATCGTGTTCGCCAAACGATTAACCAGGCAATCAAGGCAGGCGATGACTTTAAAGTTTCCGCCCGACGAACGCCCAGAATTTTAAAAGAATTCAACGCTCGAACCCAAATTTCGATCGACTCCCGCGCCAATGAAACCTTCACCCTGCTTGAAGTCGTTGCCGCAGATCGACCTGGATTACTGGCGAAGCTCGCCCGCGTTTTTCAGTCCCACCACATTCAGATTCAGGCCGCAAAAATCACGACCCTCGGTGAGCGCGTTGAGGACGTCTTCCATATTGTGAACAAAAATGGGTTGCCAATGAATGACCCTGATGCTGAAGCCCAACTCTCAAAGGCGATTCAAGCGGAACTCGACCAGCACATTCAAAGGTTTTCTGCATGAACCCCAATTTAGCCCGATTAAATCCCTACCCCTTCGATCGGTTGAACCAGTTGTTGAAGTCGGTGCAACCCGCTGACCAACGCTTCATTTCTCTTGCTATGGGTGAGCCACAACATGAACCCCCTGAGTTCATTATCGCGTTTTTAAAACAAGGCGACATGGCAAAGCAAAGCTTAAAGACCTATCCGCCAACCAAAGGCACGGACCAACTTCGTCAGGCCATAGCGGGGTTTCTCCAAAACCGTTTTTCACCCGCTCATCCTGACCCGGATCATCAGATATTGCCGGTTAACGGAACCCGTGAAGCCTTATTTGCCGTCGCACAGGCTTTGAGTCGGCCCCTTACAAAGCCGCTGACCTTGCTGCCAAATCCCTTTTACCAAATTTATGAAGGCGCTGCCCTGCTGGCAGGCACCACACCCCATTACCTCGACTGTCCTGCCAGCCAGGGTTTTAAACCCAATTTTAGCGAAATCGATGACGAGACCTGGGCCCGCGTGGGGATGGTGTACCTGTGTAATCCCGGCAATCCACATGGCGCCTTGATGACCGAGCAAGATCTGCAAAGCCTCATTCGCACCGCGATAGAGCATGACGTGATCCTTATCGCTGACGAATGCTACTCCGAGATTTATGCCGACGAAGCCGCGCCACCGGTGGGTCTTTTGCAGGCCGCGGCCGCCATGGGCAATACCGACTTTAAGCAATGTCTTGCCTTTAATAGCTTATCAAAACGTTCAAACCTGCCTGGACTGCGGTCAGGCTATGCCGCTGGTGATGCCGACCTAATAAGACAATTTTTGCTGTACCGGACCTATCATGGCAGCGCGATGCCGGTGCATACGCAAAAACTGAGCGCGTTGGCTTGGTCGGACGAAGCCCACGTTATTGATAATCGCGCCTTGTATCGAACTAAAACCCAAGCCTTCATACAAACCCTCGCACCTGTTTGGCCGATCACGGCCCCCGCCGCAAGCTTCTATTTATGGCCTGAAACCCCCATCGATGACGAAGAATTTACGCAGAACCTCATGCGGCTCTGCAACATTAAGGTGTTACCGGGCCAATATTTGTCCCGACAGGTCAACGGCCTAAACCCCGGAGCAGGACGTGTTCGAATTGCCCTGGTTGCCGAGCAAGCCGCCTGTATTGAGGCCGCCGAGCGAATCAAAGCGTGTTTTCAGGCGCTTGGCTGAAAGTTCGGGTCAAACCAGTCATAATCCTGTCCTTTGACAGCAAGCGCCCTGAGTCGTTGGAGACATTATGTTCAGTATTGGAATTGGGATCGGAACAAAAAACGCAAACGATGACTGGCTTGAGGTCTTTTATCCTCGCCCATTGTTGCAACCCAGCCCGGACTTAATCGAAAGCTTCGGCCAGATCGTTGATTTCTCAGCAAGCGAAGGCCTGTTCCCCCTCGATGAGGCGGCGCGTGCGGCTTTATGCACTTGCATTGAGCAGCCAGAGCAACTTGCCTTACTCAAAGCCCTGCAAAACAGCCAAAAGCCGTGTGTCCTGACCTGGCTAAAAACCGACGGTCCGATTACATCGACTCCCGCGGCCTATCTGAAGCTTCATTTGCTATCCCACGGCTTAACGCGACCCAACAGTCTGAATCTAGACGGCATTTATGCTGCACTGCCCAATATCGCCTGGACCTCAGAGGGCCCTATGGCAATCTCAGCGCTGCCCGATGCGATGTTATTGGCCCGCGTCGAGGGACGCCATTTAGAGGTCACAAGCCTCGATAAATTTCCCAAACTTACCAACTATGTCGTGCCCGACGGCGTGCGAATCGCCGATTCGGCAAGAGTCCGTCTGGGCGCTTATCTCGGTGCGGGCACGACCGTCATGCACGAGGGTTTTGTTAATTTTAATGCTGGGACGGAAGGGCCCAACATGGTCGAAGGCAGAATCTCACAGGGCGTCTTTGTCGCCAAAGGCACTGATCTTGGTGGCAGTGCCTCTACAGCCGGCACCTTGTCTGGGGGCGGTAATCATGTCATCACCATCGGCGAGGATTGTTTGATCAGCGCCAATGCTGGAACCGGCATCTCGCTGGGTGATCGTTGCACCATCGAAGCGGGCCTGTATATTACACCCGGCACTCAGGTCAGTCTGCTGGATGAACACGGCGAAACGGTTAAAAGGCTCAAAGCGCGAGAACTCAACGGGCAAAGTGATTTACTGTTTATCCGTCATTCTCAAACTGGCGTGGTGCAATGCCGAACCAATCGCCAAGCCATCGCCTTAAACGCCCAACTCCATCAACACAATTAACCGGATGACGAATTCCATCGAACCCATTGACGACACCGAAACGCTGGCCCTGGCCCAAGCGTTGATTACAAAACCTTCTGTTTCACCAAAGGATGAAGGCTGCCAGGCCCTCATGATTGAGCGCCTGACGGCGATGGGTTTTGATATCACCCCCATGCCCTTTGCCGATGTCGAGAATTTTTGGGCCCTCAAGGACAGTGGCATACCGGGTCCAACCCTGGTTTTTGCCGGACACACCGACGTGGTCCCAGCGGGGCCCTTGACGGACTGGACCTTTCCGCCTTTTGCGGCGACGGTATCCGATGGCTGGTTATACGGTCGCGGCAGCGCTGACATGAAATCGGCCTTAGCCGCCATGATCATTGCCTGTGAGCGATTTATCCACCAACAAGGTACTTTCACCGGCAAGATTGGCTTTCTCATCACAAGCGATGAAGAGGCCGCAGCAAAGCATGGCACCGTGCGCGTGATGCAAGCCCTTGCCGATGCTAAGATTCATTTCGATTACTGTGTTGTCGGTGAACCTTCAAGCTCGCAAACCTTGGGCGATATGATTCGAGTTGGTCGTCGCGGTTCATTGAACGCCCATCTTGTGATTCGAGGCAAGTCAGGCCACGTGGCCTATCCAGACACCCTCATAAACCCAATCCATCAGGCCATGCCAGCCATTAACGCCTTGGCCTGCAAACAATGGGATCAGGGCAACGACTTCTTTCCGGCAACCACCTTCCAAGTCTCCAATTTCAACGCGGGTGTGGGTGTCCAAAATGTTGTGCCCGGTGATGCCCAGATCGAATTCAATTTCCGCTACTCATCTGCCTCAACCCAGGCTGGGCTGATTGCTCAAACGAAGCGATTTTGGACGCACACGGTCTCGACTTCGAAATCCAGTGGTCGCTCTCAGGTGAGCCCTTTTTGACCGAAAAGGGACGGCTCATCGATGCAGCCGTTGCTACCTTAAGAGCCATCACTGGCCAAGAGGTCATCCTATCCACTGGCGGGGGCACCTCTGATGGACGATTTATCGCGCCCTACGGCATTGAGCTCATTGAACTGGGACTGGTTAATAAAACCATTCACAAGGTCAACGAACGCGTTCGCGTTGGGGATCTTGCGGTGCTCACAACCATTTACACCGACCTGTTAGTTCGTTTGCTGGGCAATCATGACTAAGACCCGCTATCCAGATCTTGAAATTTATATTAAGGCGCCTGAACTGGACCTTGTTGCCGATACCATCACGGCAATCTTAGGCCCCGTCAGCTGGTCAAAAACGCCGAGCCTGTATCAAGGCTTGGCCACAACCGATCAGGGCAGCAGTGAAGTAATCCTGCAAACCCGGGCCTATAAAGCCTTTACCAGCATCTGGCTTAAAGCCAATATATCGACTTGGGACACCGACCTTGATTTTGCGCTCGCGCTGAGCGCGCAACTCTCAAACGAAATCCGCTGCAGCATTGATTCCTGGCAGGAGCAAGAAGGCGACGCGCCGGATCTTTGGTGGCGCCTCCTTGATGGTGCTCAAAAGCAAGTCCAATGGGGTTGATCCGTTGGGGGATAACCGGGCTGCTAGCCTTGGTCATAGCCCTCGTCGCGACCGCCTGGTTTCTGCCCGCAAGCCTTGCCTTTCGACTCATTGAGCCAAGCCTTACTTTGCCAACGGATATTAAGGTTGCCCTGCCCCGAGGGTCCCTTAGAGCCGGTCATGTGCTGGTACAGTTTCGAGGCTTTCCGCCATCACGCGTATCTTGGCAGTTGCAATGGCCCCGTTTTTCCCTGGGTACCATGACATTCTTTCAAACAATGAGCATTGTTGGGCCCGGTCATCAGATCACCGGCAGCTCGGAATCATACCGGGCCAAAAAATTCTAATGATAGAAAATCTCAGCGGTGAAATTAACAGCAGTGACATTAACCAACTCGCAAGCGTCTACGGACATCAGTTTTCAGGATCGGTAACACTCAAAAACGGCTCTGCTAAGGCCTCCGCGGAATGCTTAACCGATTTCGCAGGCGATTTGGTTTGGTCAGGCGGCCGAATCGCACTCAATGGTTTTAATGGCGTTGCCCAGTACCAACTGCCCCCGCTACAGGCCAAACTCAACGTTGAAGCTTGCTCGCCAGCCCTCAACCTCACTCGGGACTCGGACTATCTGGCGCGTTTTGTGCTGAGTCTCGACGGTTGGTTCAGCGCCGAATTACAGCCCCGGTTGCTCGTGCTCGCGCAGGTTCCTGGGGCCATGCAACTCACGCAGCCACTGCTGTTTGAAGAAAAAATCCTGTAACCTTACGAAAACACAATCGCTTAAGTCTCCATGGCTCAATTCAATCTCGAAAGCTTCCGAAAACCGGTGTCTTTAGGCGTCTTGTTCATGCTGGGTGCCTGGACTATTTATCTCGTGGTTGAAAATGTGTTTTTTTATCTGGATGCAGATTTAGCAGCGACGGTCTCTGAGCCTTCCGAATCTGTCCAAAGCCCTGCGTCGACCGTTGCCGGCACCGGGCCAAGTCAAGCCACACGCCAACTATTTGGCCGCGTCGACGACAATCAACCCGAACAAGTTGTGAGTGCACCAACCACCCGCCTCAACCTCGAGCTTCAGGGCGTTTTCTTAAGTGATGCGCCGAGCACCTCAAGCGCAATCGTCGCTGAGCGCGGCAAGGACGGCAAACTGTATCTCGTTGGTGACAAACTACCGGGAAACAGTGTCCTACATTCGGTTGAATCCGATCACATCCTCTTGCGTCGCGGTGCAAGGCTCGAGAAGTTACTCTTTATCACGAAGCGCCTGAACATTAAGGCCTCGAGCACGGCGTCTACTCGCGCCAAAGATCGCGGCCGTAAAACGGCATCAAATACGCNCCAACCCGCCCAAGCGCCACAAGCGGGCTCATCCAGCGCTGGGTCAACAATCCTGAGTCAGGTCCGAGACCGACTACAACGCAATCCCCAGGCNGTCCTCAAGGAATATGGTCTAAGCGCTGTTGCCCCTGGTAGTAGCCAAGGTTATAAGGTCGATACGGCGCATCCGGCACTCAATAACACGGGTTTGCAACCTGGCGATCGCGTCGTATCGGTGAATGGCGCGCCCCTAGGGGTCGCCATGAACGACGCCAGATTAATCGATCAAGCCCGTGCAGCGGGCCGAGTTCGGGTCGAAGTCGAACGCGGCGGCAGACGCTTTTTCCTCACGATTCCGATACCCTAAGCGAGCATGATCCAGTAAACTCAAGCGCAAAGAGCGAACCGCAAACCTTATGACTTTTGTTGCAAGAATCCTTTTCCTTCTGTGCTTAATGACACCAGCAATGGCTCAGGCCGATGACAGCTGGAAGATCAATTTAAAGAATGCCGATATCCGGGAGTTTGTGACCCAAGTCTCGGCGATCACGGGCAAAAGCTTTATCATTGACCCCCGTGTAAAAGGCGATGTTACGGTTATCTCCAACGTCAACATGGATGAAGAATCGGTTTACCAACTCTTTCTNAGCGTGCTTCANGTNCATGGCTTTGCAGCGGTTTCAGCAGGATCCGCCATCAAAATTGTTCAAACCGTCCTGGCAAAACAAAGCAGTAATCCCAACGACTTTGTCGATGATCTCGAATCCCAAGAACTGGTGACCCGCGTGATTACCGTCACCAATGCGCCATCAGAAGAAATGGTCAAGGTGCTGCGTCCACTGATCCCACAGTATGGTCACATTGCCGCCTTAAGCGAGCCCAATGTGCTGATCATTAGCGATCATGCCGCCAACATTAACCGCTTGGTTGAAATCATTAATCGGGTCGACATCGCCGACAGTCTTGAAGTTGCCATTATCAACCTCAAAGAAGCCTGGGTTGAAGACATGGTTAAATTGCTCGAAGAGCTCGCGCCCGATCAAATCGGTAAAAGCGCTAAGGGTCCCAATCGGATCAGCATCGTGGCCAGCGAACGAACGAACAGCTTGGTGATTAAAGGTGAGCGCTATACGCTCGCACGGGTTAAAGCGCTGGTTGATCAGCTTGATGTTCCTGCGAATCGATCAGGGACTATTAAAGTCATCCAGCTGTCGCACTCTGATGCGACCAAGATGGCGGAGATCCTGAGCAACTTGATCAGCAGCAAGAGCAAAAGCAGCGAAGACTCGATGGTTGAAGTCAGCATTCAGGCCGATGAAGCGATTAATGCCCTGGTCATTCGAGCCGACCCATCCAATATGATCGATTTGATCGGCATCATTGAAAGCCTTGATGTCCGCCGAATGCAGGTCTTAATTGAAGCCGCCATTGTCGAGGTGACCTCAGATTTCAGCCAACAGTTGGGCAGCGAGCTCGCGGTTGGCGATGCCTCAACGGGTACAACGCCCCTGGGACTCACCGCCCCGAGCGGTACCTTGGCTCAAATTCTGCAAGGCCTGGCTGCCCCGAGCGGCCTCATTTCCCCCCCATCAAGCTTTGGAGAATCACCCCTCATTGCCGGCGGCAAGGTGTCGACAACCGGGACGAGCTTTGCGTTTATTGTGAAGGCCTTGGCCGCCAATAGTGATGTTAATTTGCTATCAACGCCGAGCATCACGACCATGGACAACGAAGAAGCTAAAATCGTTGTGGGTCAAAATGTCCCCTTCAGAACGGGCTCCACCGTCACGGGTAGTCAGGGTACAACCAATCCATTCACCACCATTCAACGCGAAGATGTAGGTTTAACCCTTGAGGTGACGCCGCACATCAATAGCGACAGCCTAGTCCGGCTTTTAATCCACCAGGAGGTCTCTGAGGTCGATGCCTCGAGCCTAACCGTGATTGGCTCCGAGGCTGCAGCCGACTTGATCACCAATAAACGAACCATCGATACCACCATTTTGGTCGAAAACGGGGAAGTCATTATTCTCGGCGGTTTGATTCGAGACAAAGAAACGCAAGCCGAGTCTCGTGTCCCCTTGCTCGGTAGCATCCCGGGACTTGGCGCGCTGTTTCGAAGTCGCACCAAAAATATCGAAAAACAGAATTTGTTAGTCTTTCTTAGACCCACGGTTTTAACCTCTGGAGCGGATGTCGCCGCGGCCTCTGAACGAAAATTTAATCGTATTTTTGAAGTTGAAATTGAAGGCAATGGCCGAAACACTGCCGAGCGTCTTTCCGATC
>JGI20156J14371_10001612_pt1 | contig 18446 bp, 17 predicted proteins | sample COG_06_FD_14371 | JGI IMG/M metagenome (IMG submission 14371)
AAGGTTTCAGGACTGCTGGTGGTTTGAGACATTAAATGAGGGATATTTGAGATTTATTCACATCACATAAAACACCACTCGAAAAATTTAATTTACTNACNNNCACAAAGACAACAAGAGAATTAATGAAACGCATTAGCATTAATGCAAATACGGAGCAAATAAGTCGCAAGTTACTGTGTGGCAGTAATTTAAATACTTTAAGGGGAATATTCAAGGGTGATTTATTGAAGGGATGAAATGAAAGGGATAGAATTGTTTTGAAGAAAAATCGAGATGAAACCAAGAAAAAAAAACAAAGAGTTGAAGAAACTTTCTCACAAGTTATTCACAATCGTGAGTCCATAAGTTTTTTTGCACTTTTAGGTTGCCATGTTTCAACCAAATGTAACGGCTCCGACATTATTGATAATTCGCGAGTTAGAACAAATATTTCTAAATTTCCGGACTACACTTTTCTTCATCCGTTCATTTTTTTTAAAAGTTTTTCATTAAAGTCATTCGCAGAATCATGACCTAATTGTCGAGCCGCTTGAACCATCGCTGCCACCTCAACTAAACGTGCCATGTCTCGCCCAGGCCGAAGAGGGATTTCCATATTAGGTATTTCAATCCCCAGTAAATCGAATGTTTTTCGATCTAATCCGGTCCGGTCCGGTTCAATTTCCTCCGAATCCTCCAAGAAAGTGACCACCAAATCGATTCTTTTCTCAAGTCGCACAAATCGGATCCCAAAAAGTTCTTCGACATTAATAATGCCAATTCCACGACATTCCATAAAACCTCGACACATATCATCACAAAAACCCACTGGTGTGTGATCACTTAACAGTTTCACTTTTACAATATCATCTGCCACTAAGCTATGGCCTCGTTCAATTAAAGCCAATGCTGCCTCACTTTTCCCCGCCCCACTATCTCCTCTGATTAAAGTACCAATTCCCCGAATATCTAATAATGTCCCATGACAACTCGAGCGTGGGGCAAATCTTTCCTCGAGGAGCATTGTAACTTCAGTAGTAAATGCCTTAGAAGATAATGAACTCCGAAAAAGTGGCACGCCATTCTTCTCCAATACCTCGACCATTTCAGGAGTGGGTGCTAAATTGCGTGAAACTACGACACATGGAATTTTTTTGGCCACCATCGTTTCCATTACATGCTTGCGACGAGCAGATGACTGTTCACGAAAGAAACCCATTTCTCCAGCTCCAAAAAGTTGTATTCGCTTATTGGCAAAGTATTTAAAGTACCCCGTTACTGCCAGAGCCGGTCGATTGACACTTCTTTCTCGAATGGTACTTCTTCCCAATGATTTTTCAGAGTTCACTAATCGTAAACACAATTGCTTACCGTAATCTTTAAAAAATTCACGTACGGCAATACTTTCAATAATATACTTCGATTCAGCAGGTGAGGAATGGGGGGGGCTCATAAATAAAAATTATTTTTTGGTTACGCTTCGAAATCAGTCCCCAAGTATTTTTCACGGGCTTGCGGGTCAGATAATAAAAAGGGTGCATCTCCATGGGTGAGAACGCTTCCGTCGTACAGTAAATATGCTCGATCCACTGCACGAAGGGTTTCCCGGACATTATGGTCTGTCAAAAAGATACCGATTCCTTTTTTCTTTAAATCAAGAATGATCTTCGTTACCTCGCTCACACTGATCGGGTCAACTCCACTAAAAGGTTCATCCAATAATAAAAACTGGGGCGATAAGGTAAGGGCACGGGTGATCTCCAAGCGTCGACGCTCACCACCGCTTAAGGTGTAGGCTTTTTGCTTGGACAGATGAGATAGATTTAATTCTTCCAGCCTTACCTTTACTAAATGATCCTGTTCCTCCTTGGAAATAGATAGAGTCTCGGCAATTGCTCGGATATTTTCTTCCACGGTTAACTTGCGAAAAACGGAAGATTCCTGGGGCAAATAAACAATTCCTTTTCGGGCTCGCTTATAAGCAGGCAAACGGGTCAGGTCATCATTGTTTAACAATACCTTGCCAGAGGACGGAGTTAAGAATCCGGCAACCATTGAAAATGTAGTTGTTTTCCCCGCTCCATTGGGCCCGAGTAATCCCACCACCTCTCCTCCCTTGGCTTCCAAGTCGACCCCGCAGACAACCTCCCTGCCTCCAAATTTTTTTCGTAGACCTTCCACCCGAAGTGAAGGCACCTGCTCCTCATTATCCATTATTGAGTCTTTTTCTTTACTTTTTTTCTAAATCCAAAATCAGGTAAGGGAGGAAGCTCTAGACGCGGACGGGTATTTTTTCCGCCCAATACACGGGCCCGTCTGTTCCCTTTTTCCAAAACGATAGATTCCCCTCTTGCTTCTCCCCACTCATCATCAACCACTCGAGCCCGTCCAGTCAGTAATACTGTTCCAAGCTTTACATCCAATGCCATCATATCGGCATAAGATACCCGCCCGCCTTGCCTGAGGACCACGTTGCCCTTGGCATCCATCGTGGAAATCTTTCCAATTTCCGAATTCGAGCCATTTCCGTCTTTAACGAAAAGAACTTCTATATTGTCACAGGTTAAGAAAAGATTGTCTCCTTCAATACTTACATTTCCATCCAATGAAAAAAGATGAGAGTTTTTCTGAGTCGATACAAATTCAAGATAATCCGCCTGAGCAACAGTCGGTATGGTTGCATTTTTTTCTTCGCCCTGAGGACTGTCTTCATCACCGGTTGCACAACGCGAATCCTCCCCCCCTAAGTCATGAGCAAAGAATCCCCCCAAGCCACTCGAAAAGATCACTTTACCGTATTGCTTAAAAATCATTTGATTCCGTCCTTTGCCTACAGAATTAATCCATTGCCAATCATTTCCTTTCGCTCGGAACCCGCTGCCCACCACATCAAAAAAACCCGCTCCATTTGCCTGCCCCGATTCCAATAAAAACTCACCGGCACTGCTTTTTGCAGTGAGTTCAATGATTTGATCAGTAAACATATACAGTATAGGGTTTGTCGTTAGAAAAGTGTCACTATCTTTCGACGTAACCTGAGAGGCATGCAATTCCCAAGATAAATGACCGTCCTCATTAAATTGAGGGATTACCAGGTTTTGAACCGTGGACAAGTCACCCTCATTTGCCTTTAAAAAGCGGAGGTTTGCCACCAATAAAAATAAAGACCACCACTTTAGAAATGCAATCAATCGATCTGCAAAAAAACACACGAAACGAACAGGTCGAAATGACAAACTACTTTTCTCCCTTTTCTCTACTCAGTTTAACCGATTGAATCTGAGTGAGGGGTACGAATTTAAGTACCGTACCATTGATGCAATATCTTTTATCCGTGGGAGTATCAAATCCTTCCCCCTTAAATACATGTCCCAAATGCCCGTCACAGGAGGCACACAACACTTCAGTTCGTGCGTACCCTAAGTGGTAATCCGTACTCGTTTTTATGTTTTTTGCTTTAGAGGGATCATAAAAGGAAGGCCAACCACAATGGGAATCAAATTTTTCCTTGGAGGAAAACAACTCAGTATTGCACCCCGCACAGTAGTAGGTGCCAGCACCCTGCTCTTTAAATTCAAGGTATATTTTTCCATTGGGTCGTTCCGTCCCCGCTTCTCTTAAAATTCTGAATTGTTCGGGAGATAGGATCTTCTTCCATTCCTCCTTCGTGCGTTCTACGCTTACTTTCTTTGAATCCTTATTTTTTGTGTGTGTGGGGGGAGAATTATTCAGGGCCAATAATCCCGAAAATACCGCCATGGCAATCACGCATAATCCAGTTAAAAGTGTAATTGGTTTCATTTCAAAAATCTAAAGCAAAAGGAGGGGAATGGTCAAATGACTAACTCATTTTCAACTACCCCAGTCTCTCAATCAAACTCGCCTCATTGGTATAGGTTATTGCCGATTCCTTGGAAATAATTCCATGCTGATAGAGATGAAGGAGGTGTTGTTCCATTGTCATCATTCCCTCTTTTGACTGGGTCTCCATTGTGGAATACACTTGCTGCCAGTTACCAGAACGAATCAGGTTTCCAAGTGCAGGGATATTTTTGAGAACTTCCATTGCTAATATTCTGCCGTTCCCGTCCATTCGGGGTACCAGTTTTTGACTTAATACAAAAGAGAGACTGAATGAGAGTTGAAGACACAAACTCTTGGTCTGCTCAGAAGGGAACATATCCACAATTCGACTCAATGCTCCCTTGGCATCCCGAGTGTGCAGAGTCGAAAAAACCAAATGTCCAGTTTCTGCAGCACTTAATGCAAGAGATGCCGTCTCAGTGTCTCGAATCTCCCCCACAAAAATAACATCCGGATTCTCTCTCAGGGCACTCCTCAAACCTGCCGCAAATGTGGGAACATCCTGACCAATTTGGCGTTGAGAAACCATTGAACTTTCACTTTCAAATAAAAACTCAACCGGATCTTCCAGTGTAATGATTCGTGTTTTCCGATGAAGGTTTACATGATTAATCAGGGACGAAATTGTGGTTGATTTCCCGCTCCCCGTCACGCCAGTGACCAATACCAGTCCCCGTTTCAATTCGGTAATATCCTGCCAAATTTTCTCGGAGGGTAAACCCACCTCATGGATGGGAGGAATATTTGAAGCAAGAACCCGCATAACAAATGCAAGGCCATCCCGATCCCGGAAAATATTAAGGCGAAAATTAACCCCATGCTCCAACCATTCAAAAGCAGTGTCCACATCCTCCGGTTCATCTTCGGAAAAAGCAATCGCGAGATGTTTTTCACTTAGAAGAATCCCCAACATATAACGAATAATTTCATCCGTCACCGGTCCAGCGCCTGGCATCGGAGTCAAATCATCATCAATTCGAAAGCTTACCGGACGGCCCGTTTTGACATGCATATCAGAAATTCTGGATAAATTTCCCTTTTTATATGCCGGATCAATAAAATAATTAAGCATTTGAGCAAAGCTTAATGGTGAATCGCCAACTTGGTAAATGGGTTGATTAATATCGTAGTTTTGTGACATGGCTTGTTATGAAAAGAATTTATTTTTGATTAGAGAGTTTTTTGTAATCAATGCAACTCTCGTTTCGAAGATAATATTATTGGATTGCAAAAAGATACTTAAATTTCGAGACTAAAACTTTTTTATTCTATTTCATGAAAGTTCATTTCTTAGGTACACGAGGCTCCATCCCCACTGCCCCCTCCTCCACTGTGATCAGGGAGAAAGTAGTGGCTACCCTCCTTGCTGCCCGCGGAAAAGATCTTCGATCTGAAACTCAAATAAGAGAATTTGTTAAAAAACAACTCCCCTTTCAATCCGGACATACATACGGGGGAAATACACCCTGCCTGAATATTGAAACCGGATCGGAGGACTACCTAATCATGGATGGGGGTTCAGGAATACGGGCACTCGGTAAGGAAATTGTCGAATCGGGAGTGTCAGGGAAAACATTTCATATTTTCTTTTCCCACCTTCATTACGACCATGTTCAAGGAATTCCTTTCTTTGCTCCCGCTTATATACCCGGAAATAAAGTAGTTTTTCATGGTGGGCATGACACCATTGAGCAGGCTCTAAAGGACCAAATGAAAACCCCATTTTTTCCCATCCCATTTGAGACTTTTGCCGCCGATATTTCCTTTGAAACTCATATTCCTGGAGACGTGATTTCTATATGTGATGTTACAATTACATTACACGAACAAAATCACCCGGGAGTTTCTTACGGATATCGAGTTGATCAAGGGGACCGTTCCTTTGTCTATTCAACAGATGCCGAACACACGAGCCCGGCTCACGGCAAAGAATATCCGTTTATTGATTTTATTAAAGGAACTGACCTCCTCATTTTTGATGCCCCTTACACCCATTCCCAATCTATCGGAAATCGTGAACACTGGGGGCATTCAAGCAACATTATGGGGGTTGAATTAGCCGCCCGGGGCGAAGTGGGAACCCTCGCGATTTTTCACCATGATCCTGCTTCTTCCGATAAAGACATGGATGACTTTCTTTCTCATACAAAAAAATTCTTGGATCGTTCTAAATTAGCAGTTCGAGAAGCAAGACCAGGAATTCCCGGAGCTCCCTCCCCTCGTGCCCATCCATCCGAAGTACTGGTGGCATACGACGGTTTAATATTTGAAGTTTAATTTCAATGCTTACCCCTCCGAGCCCGAGCGAAGAATTACCGAAGAGACTTGAAAAAGCAACGATCAACGAGTTGCCTCTTGTTCACTTTCACGGATCGATTCAAGTGGCCGAAGACTCGGAATCATTCGAACAGCTCTGCACTTTACTGGTAAAGGAAAAAGTCCTTGGATTCGACATCGAGTGCAAGCCCAATTTCAAGAAAGGTCCCAACAACCCGCCCGCACTGATTCAGTTGGCAACAGCAGATCAAGCCTTTCTTTTTACACTCCACCCAGTTATGAAGAAACTGGGCCCGTTGGTAAAGATTCTCGAAGACCCTTCCATCATTAAAACTGGAGTTGCCCTTAAAGACGACCTGATCAATCTTCAAAAGATTGAACCTTTTAAACCGGACGGTTTCCAAGATCTTGCCTCAATTGCACAGTCTCTCAAAATTGAACAAACTGGACTCCGGAATTTAACTGCTATTTTCTTTAACCAACGTCTTTCAAAATCGGCTCAGCTTTCCAACTGGCAAAAAAGACCACTCTCTCCTGCCCAGATTAACTATGCCGCCACGGATGCGTGGATAAGTCGCGAACTCTACCAAACCATGAAACCAAGATTGGAATTGGTTTCAACTGCGGAAGAATAGTTCGTAACCCAATCTTGATTATTTAAAGGCTTAACTTCCAACCTCTCTTCTTCAGCATATCAAGAAGAACAGCAGCGAGGAGCACCATTCCGAGTACCACTTTTTGAGTGTAACTTTGCACGCCGGTTAAATTCATTCCATTCTGAATCACCGCAATTATGAAGGCTCCAATCAAAGTGCCAAAAACTTTCCCCCTTCCCCCGGAAAGTGAAGTTCCCCCCACTACGACAGCCGCAATCACATATAATTCATACATTAAACCATACTTCGGATCCCCACTTTTAAATTGGGAGGCCATGATTACCCCTCCCAAGCCAGCCAGTGCCCCGCAACTTGCATATACCCCCAGCAAAATTTTCTTCACCGGCACTCCGGATAGTCGGGCTGCTTCCGGGTTTCCACCGACCGCATAAATATATCTTCCCAGGGTGGTTCGGCTCATTAGGGTATGGGCCAACAGATAAAGTACGACCATTAGCACCACCGCATTGGGAATCCCTCCCAAATCATCTCCCCGTCCAAGCCAATCAAAAGATTGGGGTAATTGATAAATCGAAAGTCCGCCCGAAAGCATGTAGGCCAGACCACTTCCCACCATCATCATCCCAAGTGTCGCCACAAAGGGGGGCACCCCAAAATAAGCGACCATCGAGCCCGAAAACAGTCCCAAAGCAGAGCAGATCAAAATTGCAAAACTGCAACCGGCTATCATCCCTGCAACAGTCGCCTCATCGCCTCCAAACCATTCCCGAATTACCCACGTGGCCAAGACTGCAGATACCGCGATTAAACTCCCCACCGACAGGTCAATCCCGGCAGTTATTACGATGAGCGTCATTCCAATCGCCAAAATCGCAATGACCGCAATTTGATTGGCCACATTTAATAAATTCGAAGCCTTGAGGAAATTGGGCCAGAAGGAAGATTCTGGTGCCATTACCAAGACCTCTGCCATTTTCACTTCCGCTTTTTGGAAATTTTGAAGTACTGCCAGCTTTACAAATGTTTTCTCGCAGGCAAGCAGATCCAGACTTTCATTCAGATCAAAACTAGACCGTAATCCCTTTCCCAGCTCTGGCGGGCCACCCTGTACGATACCAGTGACTTCCCATCCGCGTTGGCGTAATAATTCATCCAACCGATTGGTAAACGCTTCCCCCGAGTCCGTTTTTCGACCCGCAATCAAAACCCGCCCCGGTAACTCAAAAGCTTGATCGACGGACAATGCCAATACTTCGGCCGCGTCCACTCCCTCAGGTTGCTGCTCTTCCAATGTAATCCAGCTAAAAAACAGGCATAGTATTACCAACACGCCTAACATTCCATAATCAGAAGAAAATATTGTTTTGATCCATTTCATATTTTTAAAATTTTACAAACAGGCCGCATGCTCTCCAATCGCAAGACTCATCAATACTTCTTGCGTAACTTCAGGACCATTGACCAATTCGCCCATTAATTGCCCCTCCTTCATTACCAATATCCGGTCGCTCATACCGAGCACCTCGGGTAATTCCGAACTGATCATGATAATCCCCTTCCCCGCTTTGGCTAATTGATTCATCCATTGATAAATTTCAAACTTTGCCCCCACATCAATACCCCGGGTGGGTTCGTCAAAAATAAGGATTTCCGCATTCCTCTCCAACCATTTGGCCAAGACGACTTTTTGTTGATTCCCGCCGGATAATTGCGAGGCCAATTGACTCTGCCCGGACACTTTAATCTGTAATTTTTTAATATATTCGCCAAAGGATTGCCCCTCCAAAGAACGGTTCACCCAGCCTTTTCTTGAAAACTTTTTTAGGTTGGGCAGTCCGAAATTTTCTTTAATTGACTGCCCCAACACAAGACCCTGGTCTTTCCTGTCCTCAGTCAGCAGACAGATGCCCGCTTCAATCGCATCGCTCGGGCTGCCTAGTTGGAGGGTTCTCCCGTCGAGTTCAACCTCCCCCGTATCGGCTCGGTCTGCACCAAATAAGAGCCTCACCGTTTCCGTCCGTCCCGCCCCCACTAATCCAGTCAGGGCAAGAATCTCACCGGCTCTCACCTCAAGTGAAACATTTCGAACTTTTTGCCCACGATTCAAATTTTTGGCCCTTAATCGAACCGCACCGGGGGTTCTGACTTCCTTGGGAAATTCATTTTCCAATTTCCGGCCCACCATCATTTCGATAATTTTGGCCCGGTCTAATTCTTCCCTGCCTAACTCCCCTACCCGAGCACCATCCCTCATTACAATTGCCCGGTCTGCCACCCGTTCAATCTCTTCCAATCGATGGCTCACATAGACAACACCTATCCCTCGGAGCTTGAGCTCATCAATTAACAGGTAAAGTTGTTCGACTTCCTTTTTTGTCAGGGCCGCACTGGGTTCATCCATCACTAAAATTTGGGCATCCCGCACCAGAGCTTTGGCAATCTCAACCAATTGTTTTTCCGCCACGGTTAAACTATCACACAATGCACCCGGATTAATTTCCGCTCCAATACGGTTGAAAACTTCCCGGACTTTTTCCTTTTCTTCGCTCTTTCGCACCCAGCCAAAGTCGGACGGTTCAATGCCAAGAAAGACATTCTCCGCTGCAGTTAATCCAGGCACCAGGTTAAATTCCTGGTAAATAATTGCGACTCCCGCATCTAAAGAATCGGTCGGCTTTTCCCAGGACTGAAGAACTCCCTGCACAGATACCAAACCGGAGTCCGCTTGATGGGCTCCCCCCATCACCTTAATCAATGTACTTTTCCCCGCACCATTCTCCCCCAGTAAGGCCACACATTCACCACTCCTTAATTCAAAGTCCACCGACTGTAAGGCATGCACGCCGGGGAAGCGTTTTTCAATTCCCTTTAACTCAAGAAGGTACTGGCTTCCCGCACTCAAAAAGCTACACTTTCGCTCAGGTCAGAGTTCTTATTTGAATAATTCCTCACGGATTTTTTGGGCACTTTGAACACACGCTTTTCCGATTTCTTCAAACCGGTCGCGTTTCAGGCGAAAAGAAGGGGCAATCACCGTAATTGCCGCCACTGGATAATGATAGTCATCCAAGATCACCGCGGATACACAATGGATTCCCTCCATTCCTTCCGCCAAGTCCAGTCCGTATCCACGCTTCCTAATTTTTTGCAGATCATCACTCAACTGAGAACGGGTGGCCAGGGTGGTTGAAGTAAACTTTTTTAAAGTCACATCATTCAAATAAGTTTCCAATTCGTCCGGGGGCAGAGAAGCCAAAATCGATTTACCGGGAGCACAGGAATAACAGGGCACGCGCAGCCCTATCCGTCCGGAAACCTTGATCGCCTGATCGGATTCACACTGTTCCAAAACCATCGCCTTTCCCTCGACCATTACTAATAACTGGGCCGTCTCTCCGGTTATATCACGTAACTGTTTCAAAGAATCCCACGAGGAAACAACCAGGCTCTTATCATTTATTTGCGGTCTGGTTAAATCGGCAACCCGGTTGGTTAACACATACCTCCGGTCATCTTCCCGTCGGTAGAGCCAACCACGTTTATGCATCGTCTCGGTAATTCTTCCTACACTGTTTACCGGGAGAGAAAGTGCCCGGGCAATCTCGCTGGACGACTTACCCTTACGGAAACGACCTAAATATTCAAGAATCGCCAAAGTTCGTTCCGTCCCCTTCGCCGATGCCTCGTGCCTAATAAGTATTGATTCTGCCATAATTTAATTCTTTCTGTGGAAAGATATTCAAATAGTAATTTTGAATAGTAAAATAATTCGAATTACCGAGATCTATTGAAGGGTAGGATCATTCTCCCCGTCCACCTGCCTGTATAATCGGGTCGGAATGAGCACTTCCTTGTCCACTTCATTTCCTGCAAAGTAGTCCATCATTAATTGCACCGTCTTTTTACCAATTAGATCGGGAAATTGAATGGGATCTGCAAATATCTTTCCGTCCTTAATTGCCTGCTTCCCTTCGGGTTGACCGTCAAAGGCAATAATAGTTACCTGATCTTGCTTACCAGCTTTTTCAAGGGCCGCACGTGCCCCCAGTCCGGACGGGTCATTAATCGCAAATATTCCACGAAGATTAGGGTGGGCCTGTAATGTGTCCTCAGTTACCTTATATCCCTCATCACGAACACCGCCTCCGTCTAACTGAGCCACCACCTCAATCCGGTTGGCCGACAATCCTGCGTTGTATTTCCCTATCACCTCCTCAAATCCCTGCACCCTCAACTGGCAGGAATTCGCCTGAGGGAAATGTACAATCAACACCTCTCCGCCCTGTTCACCGAGAGCCTCAATCATTGCCTCTCCGGCCAATTTCCCGCCCTGTAAATTATCGCTCCCCACATGGCTGACCACTTCCGCCCCCTTGGCCACACATTTTAAATCACAGGTAAAAACCGGTACCCCTGCTTGATTTGCTTTTTCTATCGCTGGGCCGATCGACTGCCGGTCACAGGGGTTTAATATGATCGCGACCACTCCCTTGGTTAAAAAATCATCAATTTGGTTCGCCTGTTTTTGTACATCCCGGTCTCCGTCGACCACCACCACATCATACCCATGCTTGGCCGCCTCCTCTTTCACTCCCTCGGCAATCACATTAAAAAATGGATTTCCTAAAGTAAGCACAGAAACTCCAATTGTCCCCTTACTTTCACTCCCTTGATCCACGCTTGAAGTACCTGTGTCTCCGCATCCCATAATCCCCAAAGTGAAAAGTGAAATTATAAATATGTACATTTTTTTAATCATTATATATCCTTGCATTTTCTCGTTAATTTCTAAATTTGGAAGCTTGCCCATAATTGGAAGAGCTATCAAGACACATGAATGAACTAAATTTCAAGCAAGAACTTACAGCAGCGTTCGGACAGCCGATTTCCGAGAACCCGACACAGGTTATGGTCGAAGCCGCTTATCGTCACCATAATCTCGACTGGCGATATCTTACCATTGAAGTGGGTCCAAACGACTTAGAGGCTGCCGTNCAAGGTGCCAAGGTGATGGGCTTTCAGGGNTTCAACTGCACCATCCCGCACAAAGTTAATGTCATCCAATACCTCGANGGTNTGGGCGAATCCGCNTCGCTCATGGGNGCGGTCAANTGNGTNGTTCGTCGCGACGGGCANTGGATTGGAGAAAATACTGANGGGAAGGGTTTTCTTTCTTCCCTTAATGAAATTACCGATCCCAAAAATAAAAAGGTGGTCATTTTTGGCGCCGGTGGTGCCGCACGTGCAATTAGCGTGGAAGTCGCTCTAGCCGGAGCCAATCATATTACCATCGTCAATCGTTCCGCTCAACGCGGAGAGGAACTGACCACTCTTTTACAGGACAAACTACCCTGCTATGCCGACTTCACTTCCTGGGACTCCACTTATTCAATTCCCACTGAAACCGATATCGTAATTAACGCCACCTCGATTGGCCTGTTTCCCGATACCGATGCCCGGCTCGATTTTGCCCCCAATACTCTCACCTCCAATATGGTCGTGGCCGATGTGATTCCCAACCCCCCCGCCACCAACCTCGTCCTCGATGCCCGGGCCAAAGGATGCAAGGTAATTGACGGCCTCGCCATGCTCGTCAGTCAGGGAGTGATCGGGGTAAAACACTGGACCGGAGTGGATCCCGATCCCACCGTAATGCGGGCCGCACTCGAGGAAGTGTTCGGATAATTTTCTTACCCATCCCCCCTTAGTCCATGAAAAATCCAACCCTTGGCATTCTTTGCTTCTCTTTTCTGCTTCTTTCCTGTTCCGAAAATCAGGTTTCATTACCCGAACCGGAAACGCAGCTTAACCAGTCGGGTAAAATCGAATACCTCGAAAGTTCCGCCTCACATCCCGGCAAGACCTTTGACTCTGAGTGGTCAGTTACTCGCAAAATTCTACGGGGCGGCAAACAGGAGGGAGTCGAACTACTTACCCTCGATAATGGAAAACTTCAGATTTCAATTATCCCCGCCCGTGGAATGGGAATCTTTGATATCCGCTCGGCAGGCATCCGACTGGGTTGGGATTCTCCACTCAAGGAAATCGTCCATCCCTCCCACATCAATCTCGAAAGCAGAGGCGGTCTCGGTTGGCTCGAAGGATTTAATGAATGGATGGTTCGGTGTGGCCTCGAATTTGCCGGACATCCAGGAACGGACGAATTTATTGATAACACCGGTAATCCATCAACTCTCAACCTGACCCTTCATGGAAAGATTCAAAATATACCCGCCTCTTCCTATGAAGTGGTGATCGATCCCGAGCCCCCTCATCGTATCCGTGTCCGAGGAACCGTTTATGAAAAGTTCTTCTACGGCCCCAAACTCAAACTCGTAACAGAAATTTCTACTGTAGCTGGTTCTGATACCTTTCAAATCTCTGATCAACTGACCAACGAGGGAGCCTTTGCTCAGGAATTCCAGCTTATTTACCACGGCAACTACGGTTCCTCTATCCTCGAGGAAGGTGCCCAAATTTACACCCCTGCCAAGAGCGTCACCCCGATGAACAGCCACGCAGCCAAGGGTATTGACAACTGGAAATCATACCAAGGACCCACCCCCGGCTTTATCGAAGAAGTCTACTTACTCGAACCACAACCCGATGGCGAAGGGAACACCATCGCCCTTCTCGCTAATGCCGACCTTACGCTCGGTACCTCCGTTCGTTGGAACCTATCTGAACTTCCCTACCTTACCGTATGGAAGAATACCGCGGCCCAAGAAGATGGCTATGTTACAGGAATAGAACCTGCCACCGGCTATCCATTCAATCGAAAGGTCGAACGGAAATATGGACGCGTCCCCATGATTCAACCCGGTGAAACCCGCTCCTTCACTCTTAACTTTGGAATCCATTATGACCAAGACTCCGTTCAATCGGTCATTGGTGAAATTGAGCACCTGCAAAAAAATACGGCTCTCACGATTAATCGCGAACCACCTGAAACAGAATAGCCTCCACCAGTGCAAAAATCTTAGAATCCCCCAATTCGAAAAGATATTCTCTTTCATCATAAAACAGAATCCACTCAATGAATCACCTTCTTGTTATAACTAAAATCTTCTTAATTTCCTGCTCTCTGCTATCGCCGCCGATTGGCCACACTGGCTAGGGCCTAATGGAGATGGAATATCCTTGGAAACAGATTGGAAGAACGAAATTAATGACCCCATATGGAAAGCCAAGGTCGGGGTTGGTTTCTCAGCGGTTTCTGTTGCCAATGGCAAACTCTACACCATGGGGCATGACGGCAAAAAATCCGCAGGGCAGGAAACCGTTTACTGCCTCGACGCCCGAACCGGAAAATCAATTTGGAAACAATCCTACCCTGCCCCCCTTGTCGACTACCTTCACGAAGGCGGTCCCTGTTCCACTCCCACCGTGGACGGTTCAATCGTTTATACCATCAGCAAGCACGGTCTGCTCCACGCCTACCAAGCGAAGGACGGAAAAGTAATTTGGAAAAAAGACATGATGAAAGAAGCAGGCATGAAACGCCCCCCCGAATGGGGCTTTGCTGCATCACCCTATGTCTTGGGCGATCAACTCATCATCGAAGCCGGGGCCACTTATTCCCTTAATAAAAAAACCGGACAAGTAATTTGGAAAAGTAAGACCTACCGCCCCGCTTATGGCACCCCCACCATTTTCAAACCAAACGGCAAGCCCATGGTCGCGGTTCTTAAAACCGACGGCCTCGTCCTCCTTGACCCCACCAATGGAAAAACCCTCGACTTTGTAAAGTGGGAAACCAGTTACCGGACCAATGCATCCACTCCCATTGTACAGGGGGATAAACTCTTTATCTCCACGGGTTATCAACGCGGCTGCGCTCTTTTTCAATGGAAGGATAACAAACTAAATAAAATCTATGAAAATAAGATCCTATCGACTCATATGAATCACGCCATTCTCAAGGATGGCTATCTCTACGGATTCGATGGAAATGTTCACATGGCGGGTAAGAAAGACTTTGTTTGCATGAAATTCCTCACCGGCGAAGAACAATGGCGCACCACGGATCGCGGTTTAATGATCGGCTCGCTCCTCATCGCTGACGACCGAATGATCGTACTTGGTCAAAAGGGCGAATTAGTCATCGCCAAAGTCAATCCCTCCGAGTTCGAGGAAATCACTCGCGAGCAAGTTATGGGCGGACGCTGTTGGACAATGCCCGTTCTCGCCAATGGGTCATTATTTCTGCGCAACGCACGTGGAGATCTCTTTGGTTTTCATCTAAGGCAGTAAATCTGCCCACTATTCTCCCAAAAAACATTATTGCTGAATATGGTGTATAAAATTTAACATTAACCCACTTAATTTCATTAAATGCACAAAAAATGCCTCTTCAAATTGTTGTATCTTTGATTGCAATAAAAGTATCTTATCCATATTGTTAAATTATGAAATTTATTACTTTTTTTTTAACTCTCTTGTTGTTTAAGGTGAGTGCTTGGGGTGCCGTGATTAATGTCGGGGCAGGTGAAAGCATCCAAAGTGCAATCAATTCTGCATCCAACGGAGACGTAATTGTTCTTTCCTATCCCGGACAATATACCGATGATCTTAATATAACTTCCAAATCAATCACCATCCGGAGCACGGATTCTGCAAACACAGGTATTCTTGGAAATATCGTAGTCTCTGCCATTCCAACATCAGGACAAGTCAATTTCGTCGAGTTTTCCGTATCGGGAACTATAGACATCAATGGATCCGGGCGGGTTGTATTTCAAAACATGACAGTTCAGGAAAATCTATCCCTACAAGGTATTTCAGATTGTTTCATCAAAAAATCGACTTTCGCCAAAACAATTTCCATGCCTCAAACATTAGATGACTCAGGGAATCCTTCTAGATTAGCCATTTTGCAAAGTACTGTATCTAAAAAAGTAACCTCAAAAGCTTCGAAAAATTGGCTTGGCTATTCCAATTTCAAGGATGTCTACCTGGAGGGAACCATTGAGGTCGTGGGTAATAAATTTTACGGGCAATCCCAGGGCGGAATCGGGATTGACTTAAATGCATCGCATTCCGTGGCCAATATCCACAACAACATCATTTCGCATTTCTCCACTCATCAAAGCGCCGATATTACTGAGGAAGCCATTGGCATACGCGTGGCAGGAGGTGCAAAAGCCCACATCATTAATAATAAAATCTATAACAATTACGACAGCCATAACGCGGGTACCGAAACTCTTTCCGGAATTGGTGTGTTTGTAAAGAATACTGCAGATACCAAAATCATAAATAACATGATCTCCAATAATTACATACAAAGTGGTACCAGTGATGGTGGTAGTGCAAACATTTGGGCACCATCTGATAATGTAATTATTGCCTACAACGGAATGACTAATAGCAGTTACGGCGTTGCGGTAGGCGGGGGCGGGACTGCACACAATCCATCCACCAATATATCTTTTACGGCCAGTCAATTCTTAATTAATACTACACATGGTGGAGCAAACTTAGGACATCCCGATGGAATCTATCAGGATCATGACGGATCCCGGGCCAATATAGGACCCAATGGTGGTTGCCGATACATTCCAAATGGTCACACTACAAACAAAGCAATTCCAATCAGTTTTTCTGCCACTCCGGAAACTGTTCCATCAAATGGACAACTCTCAATTAAATCTGCCGGGGCAACTGTAAAATAATCAAGAAAGCCTTCACCCATCTTGTTAAGTTAAAATAGTACGGAGTCCTTGCTCTTGTCCTTTCCGTCTCTTGTCGATCAAGAAATAAGAAAAGTTTTCTTATTTTCTTTATTTCTTATTACTAATTTTTGCTTTGCAAATCTTGGATCGATCACGCAATCCGAATATTTTATCGGCACAGATCCGGGCGAGGGAAATGGTACCTCTCTTTCACCGGCAGATGGAAACTTTTCTCATTCGGTTGAATCTATTCTCGATACCAACCTCTCCGTCGCCAGTCTTTCACTCGGTACCCACATTCTAAATATCAGATACAAGGATGATAACGGTACATGGGGGGAAATCCTTAAACAACCCTTCACCGTTTTTAACCCCTCTCCCGACCTCAACCAAACTGGGTCCACGGGAAATTCGAACCTTTACGGAATCTCTAACATCGCAACTTCCGAATACTTCATCGGCACCGATCCGGGCGAGGGAAATGGCACATCTCTTTCGCCAGCAGATGGCAACTTTTCTCATTCGGTTGAATCTATTCTCGATACCAACCTATCAGTCGCCAGCCTTTCTCTCGGTACCCATATTCTCAATATCAGATACAAGGATGATAACGGAACATGGGGGGAAATCCTTAAACAACCCTTTACCGTTTTTAACCCCTCTCCCGACCTCAACCAAACTGGGTCCACGGGAAATTCGAACCTTTACGGAATCTCCAACATCGCAACTTCCGAATACTTCATCGGTACTGATCCGGGCGAGGGAAATGGCACATCTCTTTCGCCAGCAGATGGCAACTTTTCTCATTCCCTTGAAGCCATACTTGATACCAACCTATCCGTCGCCAGCCTCTCACTCGGTACCCATATTCTCAATATCAGATACAAAGATGATAACGGAACATGGGGGGAAATCCTTAAACAACCATTCACCGTTTTTAACCCCTCTCCCGACCTCAATCAATCCGGTACGACAGGAAATTACAGCCTTCTCGGAATTTCCAACATTGCGACAGCCGAATACTTCATCGGTACTGATCCGGGCGAAGGAAATGCCACAACCCTACCACCCGCAGATGGAAACTTTTCTCATTCTCTTGAAGCTATCCTCGACACCAACATCTCCGTCGCAAACCTCTCACTCGGTACCCACATCCTCAATATCAGGTATAAAGATGATAACGGCACATGGGGCGAGATATTGAAACAACCCTTCACCATTTTCAACCCCGCACCCGATCTCAATCAATCCGGCACGACAGGAAATTACAGCATTCACGGAATTTCCAACATTGCTGCTGCCGAATATTTTATTGATGCCGACCCAGGTGAAGGAAACGCCACTTCCCTAACACCCGCAGACGGTAATTTTTCTCACTCCCTTGAAAGTATTGTAGACACCCAAATTCCAGTTTCCACTCTAAGTTTAGGCATCCATCAAATTGGAATCCGTTACCAGGACTCTAACGGAACCTGGGGGGAAGTTCTCAAATCAAACTTTAAAGTCGAAGCCTTTACCGGGAATTATTCACCCACTAACTTGGTACTTGATAATAATTCTATTTTCGAAAACCGCCCCGTGGGATCAACCATCGGCACCTTCACCGCCATCGATCCAGATGCAAATAATACCCTCACCTACTCCTTTATCGATAATAACAACACCTCCCCTCAAAACAATCTATTTGCTCTTGAATCCAATGGCACCCTGAAAACCGCATCCTCCTTTGACTACGAATCAAACAATACCTACTCCATTCGCGTACAAGTCAAAGACGATCATAATGCCACCACTGAAGGTAATTTCTCTATTTTAATTACCAATATTATCGAAGATTTTGACGGAGACGGCACCGAGGACGCCTACGATTCCGATGATGATAATGACGGCTTTTCCGACCATTCAGAAATCGCTTATGGATCGAATCCACGAGATGCCAACTCCACCGCCAATTCCGCGCCGACCGAACTCAACGCAACTGCCCCACTCCAAGTATCAGAAAACCACCCCGTGGGTACGATTGTCGGGCAAC
>JGI20156J14371_10001633_pt1 | contig 18310 bp, 16 predicted proteins | sample COG_06_FD_14371 | JGI IMG/M metagenome (IMG submission 14371)
AAGTGCCAGACTTACTAAGTTTAAAAACTGTTTTAGAAAAAAAACGGACTACAGCTTCTGGAATGATAGCCAATGATGCTGTCTTTATTTTAGATCAAACATTTTGTCCTAATGTTCATTTTTTTGGAAATGATGAGGTACTTTCCAGTGTAAGAGCTATTTCTTACGCAAGTGGTTCTAAATTTCCTAGTGGAGGACTTTGCACGGCTGGATACTGTATTGGTAATGAAATGACAACTTTATTACTGTCTAAAATTGAGAAACATCTTTTATTGTGTGATAATGAAGCTACAGCAGAACAATTTAAAATTTTAGCTAATCAATTACCATCGATGAATAATCGTATTGACAAAGCTTACGAAAATACACGTGAATTTGTGAATTTTATCTCAAAAAATTTAATAAATTTTGTGACAGATGAGCTAGCTTTATTGTCATTTAAACCCTCTGTATTTTCTTTAGATCTTCCAACAAAAGGAGAGACAGATGAAGAGAGAGAAACATATAAGAGAAAACTAAATCTTAGATTAATTAATCTAATGATTACCCAAATACCAAATGAAAGTAAATTTTGTGTGAGTTATGGACAACTTAAGGGCTGTTATTGGACAATTCCAGCTACATCAACTCAAGGAACTACTAAAGAAGGTGATAAAGATTACATCGTTCGCGTATCTGTATCTCCTAGTGTAAACCTTGCACTTCACAAAGAAGTTTTTTTAGAGTTTGTTACAGAAATTTAACTTTAAGATTAGTCATAACTTTTTACTTGTTCATCATAAAATTTGGAGGCAGACTCAATTAGATTAGAAACTTCATCAGTTATATCGTCTTCTCTTTCTCCAGATAAATCCTCAAACCACTCTATTTCGTCGTCTTTTAAATTGATTAAAAAACGAGGGAATTCTGTGTGAAAAACAAAAATATCTTCAGGAAAATTACTGTTATCTGCTAATAAAAATTTAGGTAAGTCCATGTTCTTTTGTTTTTATCAATTTTAAAGTTAAATAATTAAAGCGAAGATATAATAAAATAGATGCAGAAGATAATCCAGCCAACAAACCGATCCAAATTCCTACGCTTCCTAATATATTCTCTTTTCCTAGGAAATAGCTTACAGGAAAACCTATAATCCAATAAGAAACAAATGTAATTAGTGTAGGAATATTGACATCTTGTAATCCACGTAAAGCTCCTAAAACTACAACTTGTACACTATCACTAATTTGAAATATAGCAGCAATTAATAGTAGCTTCGCTGCAATATTTACAACCTCAATACTATCATTCAAATTTGAAACATCTGATAAATCTACATATATCTTGGGCAACTGAAATCTAAAAATCAAAAATAAAATTGCAAAAGCTACAGCTAAGATTACTGCAAATAGAAAAATTGAAAAAGCGATTCTTCGTAATTCTTTAAATTTTAATAATCCTTTCTGATTTCCAACTCTTATCATGGCGGCTACACCCAATCCCATAGCAACCATAAACGTCATTGAAGATAAATTTAAGGCTATCTGATTTGCTGCTTGAGGGTTTTTCCCTAACAAACCACTAAGCCAAATAGCTGCAGTAAAAATTACAATTTCAAAAAACATTTGCATGGCACTTGGAGCTCCTAAACTTGTAATTTTTTTGAGCATAGTATTTTCTAATACTAGAATTTTAATGTTCGTTACAAATCTCTTAGAACGTTCCTTATTTGCCAGTAAAAACCACAAATAAATAACCATAATAAAACGAGAAATTAGGGTGCCATAGGCAGCACCAATAATCCCATAAGCTGGTAATCCAAATTTTCCAAAAATAAAAATATAGTTGAGAATTATATTTACAATATTTGCAATGATTGTTGCGTACATAGGATATTTAGTCATGGATAAACCATCACTAAACTGTTTAAAAGCCTGAAAGATAATTAATGGAATCAGTGAAAAAGCAACTAAATCAAGGTATGGAATAGCAAGAGCCACTACTTCCTTTGGTTGATCTAAGAAATTGCTATGCAATATTGATTTAGAAAAGTACAATAATAAAAACATACTAATTCCAATAATAGTACATAAAAATAAGCCATGTTTAAAAGTAGATTTTGCTTTTGAAAAATTATTTGAAGAATCTGCTTCAGCTATTAACGGTGTTATAGCGGTAGAAAAACCGATTCCTATAGACATAGCTACAAACATAAAACTATTACCTAATGAAACTGCTGCCAATTCAGCAGTTCCTAACTGGCCAACCATTATATTATCTACAAAACTCACAAAAGTATGACCAAGCATACCTAACATAACAGGTGATGCTAGATTTCCAGTTGTAACTAAACTCTTTTGTGTATATACTTAGATTCATGTATCTAAAAATAAAGCCACGAAGATATTATAATAAATCTGGTAATAATTAACTAAATTGAAACAAATTTACTAGCTATAATCTATTACTTTTACATTATAAAAAAAACATATAAAATGACAAAAATCACACTTGGAGGAACACCAGTCACAACTATTGGAGAAATCCCTAAAAATGGAACAAAAGCACCTGATTTTCAACTAACAGCAACAGATCTATCGATTAAATCTTTGTCTGATTTTCATGGATCAACATTGCTTTTAAATATTTTTCCAAGTTTAGACACTGGAACCTGTGCTACCTCTGTAAGAACTTTTAATAAATCTGCATCAACAATAAAAAACACAAAAGTTTTGTGTATTTCTAGAGATTTACCTTTTGCCCAAAATCGTTTTTGCGGTGCTGAGGGCCTAGACAACGTTATTATGTTATCTGACTTTTCAAATGGTGATTTTGGAAAAACTTATGGTATCGAAATTCAAGATGGTCCAATGGCAAATTTACACTCTAGAGCAGTAATTATAATTAATCCAGATGGGAAAATATCCTACTCTGAGCAGGTACCTGAGATTGCGAATGAACCAGATTATGAAAAAGCATTAGCCGCCATTCAATAATTACAAAGTGAAAAATCCAAAAGATAATTTTATTATTGAACGCATCAGAAGCATTAAATTCTCATTTCGTGGTATATGGTTTTTAATCACTACAGAAAGCAGTATTCAGGTACAATTATTTATAGCTATCTTAGTTTCTTTCGCTGGGATTTATTTTCAAATTAACTCTACAGAGTGGATTTTACAAACTTTAGCGATTGGTTTAGTTCTCGTTGCTGAATCATTAAATACAGGTATAGAAAAACTTGCTGACTTTGTTCATCCAGAATATCATAAAAAAATTGGTTTTATTAAAGATGTATCTGCTGGCTCCTCGGGAATAGCAGCTATCATTTCTTTGATAATAGCTGGTATCATATACATCCCCAAAATTACTTTACTTTTCTAACTAAATACTTATATTTACTCTTTATATACTCATATTTTTAAATGGCTAGAAAGACAAAAAATGCTACAAGCACAAAACAATCAGGAACAAACCCTGTTGTGGCTTTTTTTAAAAATAGGCAAATTCAAACAGTAATNGGTTCTTTTTTGATATTGTTCTCTTTATTTCTTTTTGTTGCATTCATCTCCTTCTTTTTTCATTGGCAACAAGATCTAAGTATTATAAATGAATTTACAAACTCAAATGCCAAAGGAGCAAATTTACTTGGGAAAGTTGGAGCTACTCTAAGTAATTTATTTATATATGAAGGTGTTGGTATTGGTGCTTTTATAATTCCATACCTATTATTTCTATCAGGTCTATTTTGGTTGTTTAGGACGAAGCTATCAAAAGTAATTACATCATACAATTGGGGGTTATTATCTATGTTATGGATTTCTGTTACATTTGGTTTCTTTGAAACTTCATCTAATATTTTATCTGGTACAATTGGTTACGAGGTTAACGAATATCTTCAATTGTTTATTGGAAAAACTGGATTAGGTATTATTTTGTTTTTTTTACTGTCTGCATATATTACCATTCGATTTAAAATTACTCCAGAAGTCATCTTGAAAAGAATTAAATCTAATAAGTCAGAAAATAATGATGATAACCATGATAATGTAACACCCAAAACTATAAAGGAAGAAACAACAGAAGAAATTGAAGTAAAATCTGAATTTGAATTATCCTTAGAAAANCTTAAGCCTACCATTCAAAACCATTCAAACGTAAAAAAAACAACTGATGTCTCTCCAATTGAAACTGAGGAGCCTACTCTATCCGTATCAAAAAAAGAAGACAAAACAGTAGANATAGATGTCACAGAAATTACCGAAGAAGAAAATGTTACTGAAAATTTATCAAAAAAGCTTGTTGAAGATTTTGGAGAATTTGATCCTACATTAGAACTAGCGAACTATAAGTTCCCAACTCTAAACTTACTAAAGCAGTACAACGAAAGTATTTCTGTTGATCCTGAGGAGCTTGAACAAAATAAAAATAAAATTGTAAATACTTTAAAAAATTACAAAATTGGTATAGCTCAGATTAAAGCCACCGTAGGACCTACAATAACATTATACGAAATTGTTCCTGAAGCTGGTATTAGAATTTCAAAAATTAAAAATTTAGAGGATGATATTGCATTGTCATTATCGGCTCTTGGAATACGTATCATTGCCCCCATCCCAGGTAAAGGAACTATTGGTATAGAAGTGCCAAATAAAAAGTCTACAATAGTCTCCATGCATTCAGTAATAGCTTCTAAGAGATTTCAAGAATCAAAAATGGAGCTTCCTATTGCACTAGGAAAAACGATATCTAATGAAACCTTTGTAGTTGATTTGGCAAAAATGCCTCATTTATTGATGGCTGGTGCTACAGGGCAAGGAAAATCTGTTGGTCTAAATGCAGTACTTACATCCTTACTTTACAGAAAACACCCAGCTGAAGTAAAATTTGTTTTAGTAGATCCAAAAAAAGTTGAATTAACCTTATTTAATAAAATTGAACGTCATTACTTAGCAAAATTACCAGATACAGACGAAGCCATAATTACCGATACTACTAAAGTAGTTAACACCCTAAATTCTTTATGTATAGAAATGGATAATAGATATGATTTATTAAAATCTGCTATGGTTCGAAACATAAAAGAATACAATACAAAATTCAAAGCTCGAAAATTAAATCCCAATGAGGGACACCAATTCTTACCATATATTGTTTTAGTTATTGATGAATTTGCAGATTTAATAATGACCGCAGGTAAGGAAGTAGAAACTCCCATTGCAAGATTAGCTCAATTGGCAAGAGCCATTGGAATTCATTTAATAGTTGCTACACAAAGACCATCAGTTAACGTTATTACAGGCATTATAAAGGCAAATTTCCCTGCTAGGATTGCTTTTAGAGTTACCTCAAAAATTGACTCAAGAACAATCTTAGACGCTGGTGGAGCAGATCAATTAATTGGACGTGGTGATTTATTATATACGGCTGGAAACGAAATTGAAAGAATTCAATGTGCCTTTGTAGATACTCCAGAAGTTTCAAAAATTACCGATTTTATTGGATCTCAAAGAGCTTACCCAAATGCACATTTACTNCCAGAATATATTGGTGAAGAAGGTGGCACAAGTCTTGATATAGATATTTCAGACAGAGATAAGTTGTTTAGAGAAGCTGCAGAGATTATTGTGATAGCACAACAAGGTTCTGCTTCCCTTTTACAAAGGAAATTAAAATTGGGGTACAATAGAGCTGGGCGCTTAATAGATCAATTAGAAGCTGCTGGTATTGTTGGCCACTTTGAGGGCAGCAAAGCTAGACAAGTATTAGTAACAGATTTAATTGCGCTAGATCATCTTTTAGAAAATGAAAAAAATGTATAAACTTAAAAAAGGATTATTAATTGTAGTTACAGCTTTTATTAGCATAGCTGTCCATTCTCAGCAAATTAATAACTCTAAGCAATTATTAGACGAAGTTTCCTCAAAAATGAAAGCTTATAAAAACATGCATTTAAATTTTAGCACCTCTTTAATAAATGAAGAAGCTGGGATTAATGAAAATGACGAATTACCAATAAAAGGAGAGATTTATCTTCAGGGAGATAAATATAACTTAAGTTACTTAGGTAATAATTTTATTTTTGATGGTGCTAAATTATACGTCATAATCATGATGAAAAAGAAATTACCATAAATGATGAAGATTTAAGTGAGGATGAAGGATTTATATATCCCTCTAAACTACTTACATTTTATGAAGAAGGTTACGAACATAAATTAAGTAACATATCTACTATAAAAAATCGTAAAATACAATTCATAGAATTAACTCCTATTGATACAAATTCCGAAATAATTAAAGTTGTTTTAGGTATAGAGGTTGCATCAAAACATATTTATCAATTAGTTCAATTTGGAGAAAATGGTACAAAAACTATTTTAACTATCAACAAATTTAAAAGTGATCAAAACATTACTGATGAATTATTTAATTTTAATAGATTAAAATATGAAACATTAGATTACTTAATAGATTAGATGAAAATTTTAGATAAATACTTGCTAAAATCATTTTTAGTTCCATTTTTTGCAACATTTTTAATCATCCTTTTTGTTCTTGTTATGCAAGCGCTGTGGATGGCTTTTGATAGCATAGCAGGAAAAGGGATTGGACTATTTTTTATTTTCAAATTTCTTTACTACACTGCTTTAGTTGTCTCGTCACAAGCTCTTCCTATAGCTGTATTATTGTCATCAATAATGGCTCTAGGTAACTTATCAGAAAACTATGAATTTGCTGCTATAAAATCAGCAAATATCTCTTTAATGAGAATGATGAGACCTTTAATTATTCTAACGCTGCTAATCAGTATTTTAAATTTTCTATCTCTAAACTACGTATTTCCTTATGCTACTTTAAAACAGAAAAATTTAACAAATAATATTAAAAAGAAAACACCTGCATTAGCACTAATACCGGGAAGTTTTAATACAGAAATACCAAATTATCAGATTAAGTTTGATGAAAAATATGGGGAAAATCAAAACTTGTTAAAAAAAGTTCTTATTTATGATTTATCATCAAAAAAAGGAAATAAAAAAATTATTACAGCTCAAAATGGAAAAATAATTAGTGAAGAAGGAAGTAAGTATATGACACTTGTTCTTTATGATGGTTTCTATCATGAAGAATTTATTCCTAAAAGAAGAAATGTTAACAATATGAATAAAATGCCAGCCTCAAATGCAACTTTTGAGGAATATTCATTTAATATTGATATTTCAAAATTTTCTGATGATGATTTAGAAGAGGAAAAATATACTAAGATTCAAAATATGCTGAGTTTAGCTCAGTTAAAAGATACTATTCCAACTATGAAAATATCTTATGATGAATATCTTACATCCAAATCTACCAGCATCTATTTAAAAGTAAATGCAAAAGAGCTCTATTCTCAAACAGACTCAATAGAAAATTATAAACTAGATACAGTTTTATTGAATAATTATGATTTAAAAGGAAAAATCAGTGTGTTAGATAGGGCTATAAGTAATGTGAAAACAACAAATAAAAATTTAACTACTGATACTAAAAGCATACAGTGGAAAAGAAAAAAATTAAACTTATATGACATAGAATATCATAACAGAATAGCTTTTTCTCTCTCCTGTTTAATATTATTTTTTATTGGAGCACCTCTAGGATCTATCATAAGAAAAGGAGGTTTTGGTTTGCCCATGATTTTGGCTATAAGTATCTATGTAATCTATTTTTTCGCAAATACATTTGGTAGAAATTTGGCTGAAGAAAGTTCATTGTCAGCAATCGTAGGATCCTGGATATCTACTATTGTAATGGTTCCTTTTGCATTTTTCTTAACTAGAAGAGCTTCAAAGGGTATGGGGTTATTTAATATTGATGTATTTTTGTTCCCTATCACTAAATTTCTAAAAAAATCTAAATCTTCACAAGCTTAATTGGAATGACTACACAAAGTAAAATTAAATTGAATACCATAGAGGAAGCAATTCAAGATATTAAAGACGGTAAAGTTATCATTGTAGTTGATGATGAAAATAGAGAAAATGAAGGTGATTTTTTAGCAGCTGCTGAAAACGTTACTCCAGAAATGATTAATTTCATGGCTACACACGGGCGAGGTTTAATTTGTGCACCCTTAACTGAGAAGAGATGTAAGGAATTAGAATTAGGAATGATGGTTCACAATAACACCGATCCTATGGAGACAGCATTTACAGTATCTGTTGATTTGAGAGGTAATGGGGTTACTACTGGGATATCCGCTTCGGATAGAGCCAAGACTGTTAAAGCGCTCATAGATTCAAATACAAAGCCTTTTGAACTAGCTAGACCAGGTCATATATTTCCATTAAAAGCAAAAGAAGGTGGTGTTTTAAGAAGAACTGGTCATACCGAAGCAGCTATTGACTTTGCTAGGTTAGCTAATTTGAAACCAGCTGGTTTAATTGTAGAAATAATGAATGAAGACGGAACCATGGCTCGTCTTCCTCAACTTATAGATGTTGCTATAAAATTCGATATTAAAATTGTTTCTATTGAAGATTTAGTTGCCTACAGAATGGAACATGACTCACTTATAGAGAAAAAAGAAGATTATACAATTAAAACAAGATTTGGAGATTTTAGATTAAGAGCTTATCAACAAACTACAAATAATCAAGTCCATATAGCACTTACAAAGGGTAGCTGGAATACCAATGAAGGGGTATTAACTAGAGTGAATTCTACATTAGTAAATAATGATATTTTGGGAACGCTAACCAATAATGCTGATAAGAAATTAGATCAAATGTTTCAGTCTATTAATGAACAAGGGAAAGGAGCTATTTTATTTATCAATCAACAAAATCAGTCCCAAAATCTATTAAATCGTTTACATATTCTTAAAGAAAACCAAGCTAATGGAGTTATGAAAGCTCCAGTAATGGCAATGGATAACAAAGATTTTGGAATTGGTGCGCAAATTTTACACGATTTAAAAATCAACAAAATTCAATTAATGACTAACTCTCAACAAACTAAACGAGTTGGAATGATAGGTTACGGGTTGGAGATCATAGATTATGTAACATACTAATTTACAATTTAGTATTAGTTTGTATTTCTCTGGGGAGTTTATTTTTCTCAAACCATCTAGCAGAATGAGTTCCTTTTAAAATTATTTCAGAGTCATTTACCTCTAGCCAACTACCTTCTCGTAAACCTAAAACTGATGTATCATTATAAATATGATATTCTTTTATTCTTGTTTCACGGGTCTCCCCCATATGTGTAGATGATCTATCCGGATCTAAATAATGAGCATTGATATTAAAAGGAATTATTCCTAATGTTAAAAAACTTGGGGGATATACTATAGGCATATCGTTTGTATTCATCATAGTTATACCACAAATATTACTTCCAGCACTAGTGCCCAAATAAGGGGTACCATCATTTATAACATCAGAAAGAATTGAAAAGAGATTGTGTTTATGTAATTGATTCACTAATTCAAATGTATTACCTCCTCCTGTAAAAATTGCTTCAGCATTTTTTACAGCTATTGAAGAATTGCGAAATTCATGAATTCCTTTAACGTCAATTCCTATTTTATTAAAAACTTGAGCAGCTTGTTTAGTATATTCATTGAAAGAAATCCCACCAGGTCTAGCATAAGGTATAAATAACAAGGTGGATACTCCATTAAAAAAAGAGGTTAGGCTTGGTAATAAATATTCTAAATATGAACTACCGTGAATAGTTGATGTACTTGCAATAATAAGTTTTTTCATAAATCCAAAAATACATAATGCAATTGTTATTTAACAAAAAATTATTTAATTCTAAATGTGAATTAACCAATTGAATATTTAAATTGCAGTAATTAACCGATTAAATATTTGTGAGGAAATATCTAATATTAGTGTTGCTATTTAATTCATTACAACTTCTAGGTCAGAAAAAAATTTTCTTACATGGAATGTTGAGAGATTCTACTAGTTTATTAAAAAATGTTCATGTTGTTAACTTAAACACTGAAAAAGGAACATTTTCAAACGATTATGGACAATATCGAATAGTTGTTTCATTAGGAGACACGATAAGATTTTCGTCAGTAGAATATGAAACAGTCAAAAAAACGATAACAGACAGAATTTATTTCAGTAAAAAACTAAATCTTGTTCTTGAAAATAAAAACTATGTCTTGAATGAAGTAGTTGTTAAAGAACACGATTTAACTGGTAATTTATCAATAGATCGAAAAAAAGTTCCTAAGGATACAATAGCCACTATGGGTAAGAATTTAAGTAATCTAATTGATGATATTTCTAAAAAATCCCAAAAAGGTATTTTAAATAAACCTAGTATAAAAGATAGCAAGTTAGCTGAAGAAAGCAAGAGAAATACTGACCCAACAAAATCATTTAACGGTTTAGATTTAGGAAGTATTGTAGGAGGTTTAATAAGTCTAATTCCAAAAAATAAAAGCAAAAAGAAAAGTAAAAAGAAATCTATTCAATTGTTAAAGAACAGTATTTTATCAGACTTTGGTTATGACTTTTTTGACCAACTAAAAATTCCTGAAGATAAAATTTATACATTTTTATATTATTGCTCAAAATTTAATATTGAAGAGTTATACGAACAAGAAAGCAAGTTAAATCTTATTAAGTTTCTAGAGGATAAAAGCAACATTTTTTTGGAACAAGAAAAAGAAAAATAATTATTATATGAAAATACTAAACTGTATGTTGTATTTTTATAATAAATTGTATAGGTATGATTAAAAATTTGATAATTATATTCTTGCTGGTTAGTACCATTTCTTCAAAAGCACAACAAGATAATTTTTGGCTCTATGGAAAATTAAAAGATTCAAGTAATGTTGTTAAAAACGCAAACATTATTAACTTGAAAACTAAGAAAGGAACTTTTTCAAATGATTTTGGAGATTATAAAATAATTGTTTCTGTAGGTGACACTTTACAGTTTACCTCGGTTCAGCATAAAACTGTTTATCGTATTATAAATGATTTCGTTTATAGATCAGAGATTTTAGACGTTTTCTTGACAAATTCCACCTATGAATTGGATGAAGTTGTTTTAAAAACTAATGACTTAGATGGTTTTTTATCTTTAGATTTAAAAAAAACACCAGAAGATAAAAAAGCAGAAGCATTAAAAAAAACAATGAATTTTTCAAATGTAAATATGAAAGCCATTTACAATGGAGATTATATAGACCAGAGGGTTAGACCTCCAATGAACAATGTAGATCCTACAGCAATGTTTGCAGGTGCTGGAGGTGGCGTAAGTATTCCTGTTAAATTTTCAGAAAGATTATGGGCATTGAGAAGAGATTTAGATTTTAAAACAAATTTTCCAAAAAAATTATTAAGTGAATTTGGAGAACCTTTTTTCGAAAATGATTTAGGCATACCACCCGAAAAATATTACAATTTTTTAGAGTATTGTAATCCACTAGATATTGAAGATTTGTATCGACAAAATAGAAAAATGGAAATGATTCTTATATTGAAAAGAGAGAGCATAACATATTTAAAAATTACTGAGAATAGCAAAGAATAATGCTTGCAAAATATTATGGTTTCATCTAAGAAAATAGTTTTTTTAATTATACTTCCCTTCCTAGTATTTAGTAGCCACAAATATTATTTAAGTCTAACTGACATAGAATATAATATTGAAAAAAATAGCTTAGAAATAATCATTAATTTATTTATGGATGATTTAGAGTATTCCGTTAACAAAGATTTTGAAATTGATTTAAAACTTTCAACCAAAGATGAATTAAAAAATGCTGATATCTATTTTAAAAATTATTTAAATAAAAATCTCACTTTCAAAATAGATAATAAGCAAATAAACTTTGACTACATTGGAAAAGAATATGAAGGTGATCTTGTTTATTTTTATCTAGAAATAGATAGCGTAAATAACCCTAATTCCTTAGAATTATCAAATAAATTACTTCTTAAGTATTTCAAAAAACAACAAAATGTTGTAAAACTGAAAAATGGAAACAACCGACAAAGTGAAATTTTAACTTATGAAACTAATAAAGCTTTGTTAAATTTTTAAAAAACCCTATAAAAAAATACTCCTAATTATTACTTTCAATAAATTATTAAATCAAAATTATCTCTTATGAATAAATTAGCTATCACAGCTTTTAGTTTCCTATTTATTTCAATGTCTATTATTGGACANGAAACACAAAAAAACACAAAAATAGGTCATACAGATCAAAATAAATTTAGACAATTAAAAGATGTACTGCCTACCCCAAATAATAGAAGAACAGCTTCAGGTGCCCCAGGATACGAATACACTCAACAAAAGGTAGATTATGTGATGAATATCAGAATTGACGAAAATACAAATCGTCTTTTTGGAGATGAATCTATTACTTATAAGAATAATTCTAAAGATTATTTAGAGTATTTGTGGGTTCAATTAGATCAAAACATGAGAGCTCCAGACTCAAAAACTCCTTTAGCTAAGTCTGAGAGTTTAAGCTCATCTTTTGAAAGACCTGAGACTTTCACAAAAAATAATTTAAAAAAACCTTCAGATTTTGGATTTAAAATTGAAGAAGTTAAAAATATTGATGGTAGTTCACTTTCATACATGATTAATAGAACTATGATGAGAATCAACTTACCAGAACCACTTGCACCAGGCACTTCTTTTGAATTTAAAATTAAATGGAATTACTTAATTAATAACTCCGTAAAAGATGGTGGTAGGTCTGGATTTGAATTATTTCCAGATGGAAATAAAAACTATACCATAGCTCAATTTTTTCCAAGATTAGCTGTATATGACAATGTTGAAGGATGGCAAAATATGCAATTTTGGGGAAGAAGTGAATGGGCTTTGGAATTTGGAGATTATGATGTAAAAATAACAGTTCCTTCTGATCATATATTAGACGCTACTGGTGAATTACAAAATGAAAATAAGGTATTAACCAGAGAACAACGTAAGCGTTTTGAAAAAGCAAGAACTTCATTCGAAGAGCCAATTTTTATTGTTAATCAAGAAGAGGCTGAAAAAGCTGAAAAAGGAAGTAGTAATAAGACAAAAACATGGCACTTTAATGCTAAAAATGTAAGAGATTTTGCCTTTGCATCTTCGAGAAAATATATTTGGGATGCTATGGCGGTAAATATTAACGGTAAAACCGTTATGGCAATTTCGTTATATCCAAAGGAAGGAAATCCGCTATGGGAAGAACATTCTACCAGAGTTGTTGCAAATACTCTTGAGGAATATTCTAAAATGACTTTTGATTATCCATACAGCAAAGCTATATCTGTTCATGCAGATAGACAAGGAATGGAATATCCAATGATATGTTTTAATTATGGTCGTCCAAATCCAGATGGTACCTATTCAGAAAGAACAAAAAGAGGAATGATTGGTGTGATTACACATGAAGTAGGACACAACTTTTTTCCAATGATAGTAAATTCTGATGAACGCCAATGGACCTGGATGGATGAGGGGATTAATTCATTTGTTGAAATCTTAGCTGAACTAGATTATGATCCTAATTTCTATACAGGAAATCTACCAAAAGATATTGTAAGATACATGAGTATTGATCAAAATAACCTCTCACCTATATGTCTCAGGGTGATTATGTGAAAAACTTTGGACCTAATGCCTACACTAAACCAGCTGCAGGTCTGTACATGCTTCGTCAAACTATCATGGGACCAGAGTTATTTGATTATGCTTTTAGAACATATTCACAAAGATGGATGTTCAAACATCCTAGCCCTGCAGATTTCTTCAGAACAATGGAGGATGCTTCAGCAATGGATTTAGATTGGTTCTGGAGAGGATGGTTCTTTACAACCGACTATAATGATATTGGCTTAAAAGATGTTAAAAAATACAATCTAACAGATCAACCTACGCAGGAAGCAAGAAATCTTGCTAAAAGGTACAACATGAATTTAGAGGATTACAAAGGTAAATTAGTATTTTTTGAAGAGGAAAAAGAAGGAGTTTCAGTAGAAGCCAAAAATGCATTAGATATAGATGTTATTAAAGGTTATATGGCATCGATGAACGAAGAGGAAAAAAATTCCCTAAAAGAAGCTCCTAACTTTTTCTACGAAGTTTCCTTTGAAAAACCAGGAGGATTAGTGATGCCAATTATAGTAGAATTAGAATATGCAGATGGAACTAAAGAAAGACAAACTTTTCCTGCTCAGATTTGGAGATATAATGATAAGGAAGTCTCTAAGGTATTTAGGACTACACAGGAGATTAAAAAAATAACAATAGACCCAGATCTTGAAACAGCTGATATAGATACATCCAACAATAGCTGGCCTAAAAAAGACAATTCAAAATTTGATAAATTCAAAAAATTCAAAATTAAAGGATAGAATTATTTAACACCCATTTTTACTAATAGAAAAACACTAATTATGAAGAAAACTATTTCTTTTATCTTTTCAGTTCTGATTATCAGTGCAAGTACAATTGCACAGAATAATACTACAAAAACCCAAAAAGGACATACAAATCAGAATAAATTTCGACAATTAAAGGAAATGTTAGCTACGCCTAATAGCCAACGTACTGCTTCTGGAGCACCAGGTAAAGATTATAGTCAGCAAAAAGTAGACTATAATATGAGTATAGTTCTAGATGATGACAACCAAAAAATTACAGGAAAAGAAACCATAACATATCACAATAATTCAGATGATACTTTAAAATATCTATGGGTTCAGTTAGATCAAAATGTTAGAGCTAAGGATTCCAAAACTCCAGACATCACTCCAAGTAGTAAAATTCCTGAAAAATTAAATAAACGATGGTATGACTCCATGTTTAGTGAACCTTTTGACGGTGGGTTTAATATTATGAGTGTACAAAATATTGATGGCAGCAACCTATCGCACACCATCAACCAAACGATGATGCGAATCAATTTGCCTCAACCTTTGGCTTCAGGCGAAAAGTTTCAGTTCAAAATATCTTGGTGGTATAATATTAATAATCATAGAATCAACAGAGGAAGATCTGGATACGAACATTTTTCTGAAGATGGAAATAATAACTATGTTATTGCTCAATTCTATCCCAGATTATGTGTGTATGACAATGTTGAAGGATGGCAAAATGACCAGTTTTGGGGACGAAGTGAATTTGCTCTAGAATTTGGTGATTTTTCTGTAGATATTACAGTTCCTGCAGATCACGTAATGCAAGCTACTGGTATTCTTCAAAATGAGAAAGATGTATTATCAAAAAAACAACAAAAGCGTCTTCAAGAGGCTAAAAATACATATGATAAGCCTGTTTTAATTCACACACAGCAAGAGGCTATTAATGCAGAAAAGAAACAATCACAAAAAACCAAAACCTGGAAATATTATGCTGAAAATGTACGTGACTATGCTTTTGCAACCAGCAGAAAATTTATTTGGGATGGAATGGCTGTAGACATCAATGGAAAAAAAGTAATGGCTTATTCGCTGTATTCAAAAGAAGCTAATCCTTTATATGGAGACCACTCTACCCTAGCCACAGTACAAACTTTAAAAACGTATTCTAAATACACATTTGATTATCCCTACCACAAAGCGGTTTCTGTTGACGGACAAATGGGAATGGAATATCCTCAAATGGCTTTTAATCCTGGAAGACCTGATTTACCAGATGGAGGTTATTCAGATCGTATGAAATACAGAATGATAAAAGTTACTATTCATGAAGTAGGACATAACTTTTTTCCAATGATAATTAATTCTGATGAAAGACAATGGACTTGGATGGATGAAGGATTAAACTCATATTTAGAGATGTTAGCAGAATTAGAATATGATAAAGATTTTCCAATGAGGAGAGGGTTGCCTAAAAATATTGTTGGCTATATGTCTGGAGATCAATCAAAAATAGCTCCAATTATGTCTAAAGGTGATAATGTATATAGTTTTGGAAATAATGCCTATGGAAAGCCAGCTACTGCATTATGGATTTTAAGAGAAACGATTATGGGTAAAGATTTATTTGATCATGCTTTTAAAACGTACGCACAAAGATGGAAGTTTAAACATCCTACTCCAGCAGATTTCTTTAGAACTATGGAAGATGCTTCTGCTATGGATTTAGATTGGTTTTGGAGAGGGTGGTTTTATACTACAGATGTTACTGACATAGGTATTAAAGGTGTTAAAAAGTTTATCAAAGAAGATGCTGAAAAAGATGTAAATTTTATTGAGGATTTGTCAGAAGGGTTAACCTTTTCCTCAGAAAATGCCAAAAAAGCAAAATCAAATTTCTTTTATGAAATTACATTTAACAAGCCTGGAGGACTAGTGATGCCAATTATTGCTGAATATACATACAAAGATGGATCAAAAGAAAGAAAAGTATATCCTGCTCAAATTTGGAGATATAATGATAAAGAAATAACCAAAGTGGTAAAATCAGATAAAGAAATAACAAATATTACTATAGATCCAGATCTTGAAACTGCAGATGTAGACACATCCAATAATAACTGGCCACAAAAAAAGGACTCAAAGTTTAGTAAGTTTAAAAATAAAATTAAAGGATAATTATCTGTATAAAAATCCCGTTAATTATGACGGGATTTTTTTTACTATTAAATTAGGTATAAATACTTATTGTATAAATCATAAATATTTTTTACATTTAAAAAATTATTCTTAACTCCTATTTGGATAATTAAAAAAATGTTTTTAACATTTTTACTCCCACTCCTTCCCTCATTTTTATTATAAATAATCTCTTTCTGTACAGAGATATTAGTATTAGCACTCCTACCTTAACCAATAATAGTTTTATGAAATTAACTTTTCATTAATTTCTATTATAAGTTTATTTATCAAACCTCTTTAATTTAATTTTTTACCCTCAGCTTATAAAATAAGATATAATAAAAGTCTAACACTTAATTATATTGTTTATGAAGGGTATCATATTTATAACACTTTTTTTTATCAGTTCTATTAATTATTCTCAAGAAAAAATGAGTTTGGGAGTATTTCAAGACGCCAGGCTTATGTTTTTAGGTGATGAAAGAGGAAATAGTCCAGGAACTATGGATCTTTTGTTAAGGTTGAGATTAGAAGGTAAACAAAAGAAAATAGGATATTTTGTCTTTTACTTAAGCTATGAGCATGCTAATCTTGCTTCTACTCTAAAAAGGTATTCATCCTCTTTTGGATTTACTTTTAATAACTTAAGTAAATCTAATAAGTTTATAAATAGGTTTGAATTTACACCCACTGTTGGCTATGGAAACTTAAACAGAAATAGAAATGACTCAATTGATAAGTATTATAATTGGTCATTTTGTGAGGAGACTTCATTTAAAGTTAATGAATTTATGAAAATTTCTTTTTTAACACAGTTAATGCAGCGATCAGATTTAAAAAGAAAAAAATCAAATAATAGAAGAATAGCTAGATTTAGCTGTTTTATTGGGACAGTATTTAATATATAAGTAATATTAAATTTATTTTTTTCTAAACACTAACCAACAGCCAATTAATATTAAAGGTATGCTTAATACTTGACCTGTGTTTAAGGAGTTTAAAACCCAGTCTTCTCTTCCATCTATTTGCGCTTCTTTGAAAAATTCTATAAAAAATCTTGAAGTCCATAAGCCTATCATAAATAAACCAAATAAAAAGCCTGTCTTCTGCTTTTTATTTGAATTCCAATAAAACTTCCATAAAACTATGAATAAAATTAAATAACAAAGTGCTTCGTATAATTGTGTTGGGTGCCTTGGTAACATTTCAGCATCTTTTGATTTAAATATTACACCTAGACTAGAGCCGGTTGGCTTTCCATAGATTTCAGAGTTGAAAAAATTACCTAATCTAACAAAAGCAGCTCCTAAAGCAGAAACTATTGCCATTCTATCTAAAATATAAAGTAGCGGCTTTTGCAAATGTTTTTTACTATATATATACATAGCAATAATAATTGCAATAGCAGCTCCATGACTAGCAAAACCAGTATACCCGGTAAATCTCCATCCATCGATTAACCCAAATACTGCAGATTCTCCTACTGCTCTTTTAAAAGGTAAGAAAATTTCAAGAAGATTATTTTTATAGTAATCCCAACTGTAAAAAAAAACCTCTCCTAATCTCATTCCAACTAGCATTGAAATAAAGGTATACATGAAAAGAGTATCAATTTTTTCAATTGAAATTTTATCTTCAATATATATTTTCTTCATAATTCTTAGGCCAAAGATAAATGCAGCAACAAACATTAAACTATACCAACGAATTGTAAAAAAACCTAAATCTATTCCTAATGAGGGGTCCCAAGT
>JGI20156J14371_10001641_pt1 | contig 18262 bp, 12 predicted proteins | sample COG_06_FD_14371 | JGI IMG/M metagenome (IMG submission 14371)
CTGCCGGGGCTGCAGCAACACCAACGCCATCGGTATCGATGCGGGCAATCACCTGCTCTGAGGCGACGGTTGCGCCATCGGCTTCAACCAACTCTGCCATCACACCCGCAGCCGGTGCGGGCACTTCCAAGACCACTTTATCGGTCTCAACCTCAATCAAAATTTCGTCCATCGCCACGGCGTCGCCCGGCTTCTTTTTCCACGTCATCAACGTCGCTTCAGCAACAGACTCAGACAGTTGGGGGACCTTGACTTCTACGATTGCCATCTTCAGTTTCCTTGAATTCTTTTCGGTTAGGGCCCACGACCGCGGCGTTGCGCGTTCATGGGCGACCTAGATCAATGCGGTTCAGCTTATTTCGTCAACACAAAGCCCTTGAGCTTGCCGAACGCCCCCTCGATAAGGGCCTTCTGTTGCTCTTGGTGCAAATGCGCATAGCCCACAGCGGGTGAGGCCGAGGCCGCACGACCGGCGTAGCCGAGTCGCTGACCATCGCGCATGTTTTCGTGTATGTAGTGCTGAACAAAGAACCAAGCACCTTGGTTCTGTGGCTCGTCTTGGCACCACACCATGTCAGACGCGTTGGGATAGCGTTTGACTTCTGCCGCGAACGCCTTGTGTGGAAACGGATACAACTGCTCCACCCGAATGACGGCAACGTCTTTGACGCCCATCTCCTCGCGCTTGCGGATGAGGTCGTAGTAGACCTTGCCAGAGCAGCAAATGATGCGCTTGACCTTGGCCGCAGCTTTCACAACCGCCGGGTTGGTCTCGGGGATCACGGTTTGGAAAATACCGCTTGTGAACTCCGACATCGGTGACGTTGCATCCTTGGCTCGCAACAAACTCTTAGGCGTCATGATGATCAGCGGCTTACGCAAACCACGCACCATCTGTCGACGAAGCACGTGGAAAATCTGACTTGCCGTCGTCGGTTGAACAACCTGAATGTTTGTGTCGGCAGCCAATTGCATGAAACGCTCCAAGCGCGCCGAGGAGTGCTCAGGCCCCTGTCCTTCGTACCCATGCGGCAACATCAGCGTGATACCGTTTACACGGCCCCACTTCACCTCGCCTGACGCGATGAATTGGTCGATCACAACCTGCGCACCGTTCACGAAGTCACCGAACTGGGCCTCCCAAATAACCAGCGTATTGGGGTCATTGGATGCATAGCCGTACTCAAAACCCAAGACGGCCTCTTCAGACAAAATGGAATCGATCACCACGAACGGCGCTTGTGTCTCGGACACGTTTTCCAAGGGCACATAGGCGTTGTCTTCGAGGCGTGTTTGACGCCCTTGGTCATGAATAACCGAGTGGCGGTGCGTGAAGGTGCCACGACCACAGTCTTCGCCAGACAAGCGAACAGGGAAACCGCTAGAGACCAGTGACGCGAACGCCATATGCTCGCCCATCCCCCAGTCGACGGGCACATCACCACGCCCCATGGCTGCGCGGTCGACGTACACTTTTTTAACCAGCGGATGTGGCGTGATGTGGTCTGGAATCGTCGTCAGACGCTCGGCCAAACGACGCCACTCTGACTCAGGAATTGAGGTGTCACCCGCATCTGTCCACGGCTTGCCCAAATAGGGCGCCCAGTCCACCGCGAACTTGTTCTTGAAGTTCGTCAGTACGGGGTCAACAGTGTGGCGACCCTCATCCAAAGCAGAACGATAGCTTTTCGCCAAATCGTCGCCTAAGGTGTCGCCCATTCCCTGTGCAGCCAGCCGGTCAGCGTACAGTTTGCGTGTGCCAGGGTGTGTGGCGACGCGGCGATACATCAAGGGTTGCGTGATGCTCGGGGTGTCTTGCTCGTTGTGGCCTAGCTTGCGGAAACAGACGATGTCCACCACGACATCTTTTTGGAAGGCCATGCGGTATTCAAGTGCCAAGCGCGTTGCCAGCACCACCGCCTCAGGATCATCACCGTTAACGTGCAACACGGGTGATTCAACCATCTTCACGACGTCGGTACAGTACAGTGTGGAACGGCTATCACGCGGGTCACTCGTGGTGAAACCAATCTGGTTGTTGATGACCAAATGCACCGTACCACCCGTGGTGTAGCCCCGAGTCTCGGCCAATGCCAAGGTTTCCATGACCACGCCTTGTCCAGCGAAAGCGGCATCACCGTGAACCAATACCGGCAGTACTTGCTCCCCTTTCGGGTCATGACGACGATCCATGCGCGCACGCACAGAGCCTTCGACGACGGGATTCACAATTTCTAGGTGCGACGGGTTGAACGCGAGCGTCAAGTGGACAGGGCCACCGGGTGTCGGCACATCGCTGGAGAAACCCTGGTGGTACTTCACATCACCGCTGGGCAAGTCTTCAGGTGCGGTGTGATCAAACTCGGCAAACAGGTCTTTAGGCATTTTGCCTAAGGTATTCACCAGCACGTTCAAGCGCCCGCGGTGGGCCATGCCAATCACAATTTCTTGCACACCTTTTTCACCCGCACGCATGATCAACTCATCCATGGCGGCGATGAAACTCTCACCACCTTCTAGGGAGAATCGCTTTTGACCCACGTATTTGGTATGGAGAAAACGCTCCAAGCCCTCTGCCGCCGTGAGGCGACCCAAAATATGGGTTTTCTGCTCAGCGTTCAGTACCGCCTTGCTACGAATACTCTCCAGCTTCTCTTGCCACCAACGCTTTTGCGTCTGGTCTGTGATGTACATGTACTCAGCACCCAAGGTGCCGCAGTACGTGTCGCGCAACGCGTTGAGCAACTCGCGCAGCGACATCGTTTCTTTACCAAAGAACGTGTTGCTGGTGTTGAAAATTGTTTCTTGATCCGCGTCGGTCAAACCGTAGAAAGCGGGGTCAAGTTCTGGGATGTTTTCTCGGTCCGCAATCTTCAGCGGATCCAAGTCTGCCCAGCGCGCACCCACGTTTCTGTAGGCGGCGATGAGCTGCTGAACAGCCACGCGCTTTCTGCCCATTTGGGAGTCTGCGTTACTTTGCACCACGCGCGTCGTTCCCTGCTTCGCCATTTCGGCAAACGCATTGACAACAGGCAGATGGGGTAGGTCACGTGAATCAGAGCCATCGACAGCCGGCACGTTTTGCAAGGCATCAAAGTAGCTTCGCCACTCATCCGTCACACTGCTGGGGTTGTCGAGATAGTTCTCGTACATTTCCTCTACGTACGGTGCGTTACCGCCGAAAAGGTACGAGTTGCCATTAAAGGCAATATAGACGCTGTTCGTCTCGCTCATTGATTCGCTGACCTCCGTTTTCCTAGGGAAAACATAAGTTGGGTAAAAAAACCTCCCGCGACACGGCTGAACCGATTGGCGGATGCGACAGTGACAAGGAAGGGTCGTTGTGCAGCCCGTATTCTGCCACCTAATCGGCGATAGACGCCAAAAAGATAGACCGATGTGGGCAAATAGGCAGATAAGGCCTTAGAAAGGCGAGATCTGTCGTGTGAAAAGAACCGGATGGCGGATTGAGGTAACAATTAAAAGACGCGAGCCAACAGACGCTTGTCGGCTGGGACGTCCGACGGCGAGTCCATCTCGATGGCAATTTGCGTGCAAACGCTGCGACAAAGCGTTACCGCCTGCTCACTTTGCACCCGATAGATAACCTGTGTTCCCTGCTTGCGCTTCGCTAAGACGCCGCATCGGTACAGTACGTTTAGGTGCTGAGATAAATTGGGCTGAGTGGTATCTATCTCGGTCAGCATTTGGCTGACCGACTTCTCCTCGTTGCACAAGGCGCTCAGGATACGCAAGCGCATGGGCGTTGAGAGCACACTGAACAACTCAGCCGCCAACTCAAAAACGCGGGCGCCCTCCGGTTGAGATGCCTCCGCGTCCGGGGTCTGCTGATTGGCCACTTGGTTATGTTCATTCATGCGCGAAATTGAATATAGTGATTAACAAGTCAATCATAGCCCTTATCGCGCCCTAACTCAACTCAGCAAGACTGACGGGGAGTCCCCGTCTCGGTTAGCTACCGCCCACCAAGGCGGTTACCTGCGCCAAGGCGCTGGGGTCGTCCATGGTCGTGAGGTCACCGGGATCGCGCCCCTCGCAAACCGCTTGAATCGCGCGGCGTAGGAGCTTGCCGCTGCGGGTCTTGGGCAGCAACGTGACAAAGCGGATACGCGACGGTCTCGCCACTGCCCCCAACTGCTCGTCGACCACTTTCATGAGGGCCCCCTCGAGCTGCAGCTTGGCCTCAGGCGATGCATAGGCATCGGCGTCCTTCAACACCGCAAAGGCCATCGCGACTTGTCCTTTCAGCTGATCCGCCACACCCACCACAGCCACCTCCATGATCGCGCTATGGCTCGCAATACTCTCTTCGATCTCACGCGTACCCAAGCGGTGTCCCGCCACATTGATCACATCGTCGGTCCGTCCCAAGATAAAGAAGTAACCATCCGCATCGCGAATGCCCCAGTCAAAGCTGCTGTAAACCAAGCGGCCAGGAATACTGCGCCAATAGGTGTCGACATACCGTTTGTCGTCTTGCCAAACCGTCTGCATGAAGCCCGGGGGCATAGGCCCCTCGATGGCAACCACCCCCTTGGTATTGGGCTCAGTGATGTCTTGGCCGGTTTGCTCGTCGATGATTCTGACGTCATAGCCATACATGGGCACACCCGGACTGCCTAACTTCGTCTTGCCCTCGGAAATACCATTTGCCAAGGTCAAAATCGGCCAGCCGGTCTCGGTTTGCCAGTAGTTGTCAATGACGGGGCGTTCTAATGCATCGGATATCCAACTCGCGGTCGGCGCGTCCAACGGCTCCCCGGCTAAGAACAGGCCTTTGAGGCTGGAAAGATCGGCATTTTTAATGAAGGCGGGGTCGTATTTTTTTAAAACGCGAATGGCGGTGGGGGCACTGAACATGACCGAAATTCGGTATTTCTCAACCATTTGCCACCAGATACCCGCATCGGGTCGAATCGGCAAGCCCTCGTACATAACGGTCGCCATCCCCGCAATCAGTGGCCCATAGACAATGTAGGAGTGCCCAACCACCCAACCAATATCACTGGTGGCAAAGTAGGTCTCCCCAGCTTGCCCCATAAAAATGTGCTGCATACTCGCCGCCAACGCGACTGCATAGCCCCCGACGTCACGTTGCACCCCCTTGGGCTTGCCTGTCGTACCGCTGGTGTACAAGATGTAGCTGGTATCAGTCGACGCCAGCCACTCGCAAGGCACATCCGCATCGCGGTGAGCGGCTGACACCACGGCGTAGTCAAGGTCACGCTCTGCTTGAAGCGCCATCGCACTCAGGCCCCTGTCAACCAGTAACACCTTAGCCGGCTTGTGCGCGGCCAAGAGAATGGCCTCATCCAGCAGGGGTTTGTATGGCACGACCTTCCCGCCACGAGAACCGGCATCCGCACTCACCACCACTGTCGGGGTACAGTCGTCTATGCGGCTGGCAAGGCTCACACTTGCAAAGCCACCGAACACCACCGAATGAATTGCACCAATACGTGCGCACGCCAACATGGCGAACGTTGCCTCGGGAATCATGGGCATGTAGATCAAGACGCGGTCACCTTTCCCCACCCCCTGCGCCTTCAACACACTGGCCATGGTCTTCACCTCGGCCAACAACTCACGGAAGGTGTAGGTACGCTCGGTATCGGTCTCGGTTGATACGAAAATCAGCGCGTTTCTGTCGGGGTGCGTCGCTGCGTGGCGATCGACCGCGTTATGGCATAGATTGGTTTGCCCGCCCACAAACCACTTAGCAAACGGTGGCTCGCTGTTATCACACACCACATCAAATGGGCGCTGCCAATCGATCAGGGTGGCCTGCTCGCGCCAAAAAAGTTCAGGTTGCTCCAGGGATTCCCGGTATACCGCTGCAAAGTCGCGTTCAGCGCTCATGTCTATCCTAGCCTCAAAGGGGGTAACCGCCGGCGTCTGCTAACTTGCAAATGCGCACGATCGACCAATCAATAAACCAAGCCTCCATTATTGGGACCTGTCTTGCAGGAGACTGACACCTGCGGCACGTGCAGAGGCTTGGGGCGGTCGATGCCTACCGTACCATGCCATCCACGCTTTGTTAACCCGGTTTATTAACCCGCTTTAATCAGCGCAAGTGCTTCTGAGAAATCGGGATGCTCAGCATCGCCCAACCACTCGAACGCGGCCATTTCAGTGGTGACAAGCTCAACGCCGTTACCTGCCAAACGGTCAAAAGCGGCGTCACTGTCACGCACATCGCGCGAGCCGCTCGCGTCGCTTACCACCCAAACCTCCAGCTCTTGCTCCACCAAACTCAGCGCGGTTTGGAGTAGACACACGTGCGCCTCGACGCCGGCTAATACGATCACGGGGCGGGTCATCTCAGGGGGCTCTTCAGCCGGCGCAGACTGGCGCAAATGCTTGGGCAGACTGCGCGCGTTCTTTCCATGCCCGGGCGTGCGCGCTACCGGCGGTTGCAGTCGCTGTAGCAGCCCCTCCGCACAGGCGTTGAAGGCGACCTTGTCCAAGGGTTGCGTGACCAATGAGGCCAAATCTGGCACGAATGGGCCCAATGCCGCGGCGCGCTGGGTGGTTGCCCAAACGGGAACGCCCATCAAGTGGGCTATGCGTGCCAATAACCGCGCCTTCCGGGTCACTCGCTCGCCGTCGTGAATCACGGGCATCAGCCGCGTTTGGTAATCGATAAGCACCAACTGACATTGATCTGCATCTAGTAACACGGAGCGTCCTTTCAAAATAAGCCTCTATTGTCAACCACCACTCAGGGTCTGCCCGACCTTGGCGTTCACCTAAGAGCCATTTCCACCAAAAAACATCAAAATGCCCGCCTAAGTGATTGATTAAATTATTTTTTAAGTTATTATTTGTATATGAGAGACAGGCTAACTTTAGACACTTCGCGCTGGCGTATGGGCTTGGCCCTGCTCTTGGTGTGTGCCTTGTCAAGCCTGCCTAAGCTGACATGGGGCGCGAACGGTGAACCGACCGACACGCTGCGACAGTTTTTGAGCACCAAGGGTTTAATCGCCCGCTGGCACCCCAGCAACAAAGAAGGACTCAGCCTCTCATCTCAGGTGTCCTTGAATGCCATCGGCCTCATCGGCGTGCCCTATATTTGGGGTGGATCCAAAACAAGCTTGGGGCTAGATTGCAGTGGCTTGGTCCAAGCGGTCTTCAGGCAGACCGCTGGCATCCGTTTACCACGCGTGTCCTCTGAGCAAGCTGCCGCCTCGCAGCCCATAGACGTAGCGGACATGCGACCAGGCGATTTGGTGTTTTTCAACACCATGCGCCGCCCGTTTAGCCATGTTGGCATTTACGTCGGTGACGGGAAGTTTGTGCATGCGCCCAAGCCAGGCGCCCGTGTCCGGATCAGCGACATGCGTCGCAGCTATTGGACGCGCCGCTTCGAAGCCGCCCACCGCGTGGCAACGCCGCCGCTAGCCGAGCAAGCCTTCGCGGAAATCGAGCAACCATAAACAGGGAACGGCGGGCACAGCCCGCTTATCACCTTGCCTATTTACGACGCGTGGGTGGCAAATCGGTACAGCTGCCATGCGCGNCCTCTGCCGCCATACCAATGCTCTCGCCTAGCGTCGGGTGTGGATGAATCGTCTTACCGATGTCCACCGCGTCCGCACCCATCTCAATGGCCAACGCAACTTCACCAATCATGTCGCCCGCATGCGTGCCGACCATCCCACCGCCCAGAATCTTGCCATGACCGTGCGCTTCTGGTGAGTCATCAAACAGCAGTTTGGTGACGCCCTCATCGCGACCATTGGCAATCGCACGGCCCGATGCCGTCCAAGGGAAAAGACCCTTTTTAACCTTAATCCCCTGCGCTTTGGCTTGGTCCTCGGTCAAACCAACCCAAGCCACCTCCGGATCGGTATACGCCACACTCGGTATGACCCGTGCGTTAAAGGCCGCGCTGGCTAATTCGGCATTACCCTGTAGTTCGCCAGCAATGACCTCGGCGGCCACATGCGCCTCGTGTACGGCTTTGTGCGCCAACATCGGTTGCCCGACGATATCGCCGATCGCAAAAATGTGACCCACATTGGTACGCATCTGAATGTCGACGTCGATAAAACCCCTATCCGTCACGGCAATACCCGCTGCGTCTGCGCCAATTTTTTTACCATTTGGAGATCGACCCACGGCCTGCAACACCAGGTCGTAGGTCTGTGGCGCTGGCGCACCCTCGCCCTCAAAGGTGACCTCAATACCCTCAGCCGTGGCACGTGCCGCCACCGTTTTGGTTTTCAACATGATGTTGTCAAAACGGTCTGCGTTCATTTTTTGCCACACCTTCACCAGATCGCGGTCTGCGCCCTGCATCAGGCCATCCATCATCTCGACCACGTCCAGGCGTGCACCCAACGTCGAATACACCGTACCCATTTCCAGGCCAATAATGCCGCCGCCCAAAATCAGCATGCGTTTAGGGACTGACTTGAGCGCCAGTGCGCCCGTGCTGTCAACCACGCGCGGATCTTCTGGCATGAAGGGCAAACGCATCGCCTGCGAGCCTGCCGCCACGATGGCGCGCTTAAAACTCAGCGTGCGCTTCACGCCCGTCAACGCCTGCGCCGAGCCCTCGGTCTCAGCTACCTCCAACTGGTGAGAGCCCACAAAATTGCCCACGCCACGCACAATCTCCACCTTGCGCATTTTGGCCATTGCAGCCAAGCCACCAGTCAGCTTGCCAATGACGTTCTCTTTGTGTGTACGCAGCTTGTTCAAGTCCACCTCGGGCGCGCCGAAGCTAATGCCCAAGGCATCAAAGTGCTTGACCTCGTCCATCACCGCCGCCACGTGCAACAGCGCCTTAGACGGGATGCAGCCAACATTCAAGCAAACGCCCCCAATCGTGGCATAGCGCTCCACCACAATGACTTTTANGCCCAGNTCGGCGGCACGGAANGCAGCCGAATAGCCACCCGGNCCNCCGCCCAAAACCAACAAGTCGCAGTCGGTATCGCTGGGCGCATCGACCGCCACCGCGGGCGCTCTTGCGGCTACCGCTGCGGGCACGGCTGCCTTGGCCTCTGGTGCNGCTGTGGTGTGTGCTGCGGTCGCAGCCGCTGCTGGGATGGCCGCATCCACCTGCGCTTCCACTTGTAGCAACACGGAACCCTTGGTGACTTTGTCACCGAGCTTGACAGTCATCGCCTTGACCACGCCTGCGTGGCTAGACGGAATTTCCATGGATGCCTTGTCTGACTCCACGGTCACCAAAGACTGGTCAACGGCGACGGTATCCCCGACGTTAACCAAGACCTCAATAACGGCAACCTCGTCAAAGTCGCCAATGTCAGGGACCTGTACATCAATCAATGCCATATCAGCTCCTTACAACAACACGCGACGGAAGTCCGCCAAGATTTGGCCGAGATAGGCGTTAAAACGCGCCGCCGCAGCCCCGTCGATCACGCGGTGATCCCACGACAAAGAGAGCGGCAACATCAAGCGAGGCTGGAAGGCCTTCCCGTCCCATACCGGCTCAGTGGTCGAACGGCACACGCCCAAAATAGCGACCTCTGGTGCGTTGATGATGGGCGTAAAGTACCGTCCACCAATGCCGCCCAAGCTAGAAATGGTGAAGCAGGCACCGGTCATATCTGCAGGGCCCAACTTGCCATCTCTGGCTTTCTTGGCCAGCTCGCCCATTTCTTGACTTATCTGAAGCACCCCTTTTTTATCGGCGTCTTTGATCACCGGGACCACCAAGCCATTCGGCGTGTCGGCGGCAAAACCAATGTTCACGTACTGCTTCATCACCAGCTGCTCGCCGTCCAGCGAACTGTTGAACTCAGGAAACTTCTTCAAGGCCGCGACACAGGCCTTGATGAGGAAGGCCAGCATCGTGACCTTCACCCCTGATTTCTCATTTTCCTTGTTGGTCGAAACACGGAATGCCTCTAACTCGGTAATATCCGCATCATCGTGATTGGTCACATGAGGAATCATCACCCAGTTGCGGTGTAAATTAGCCGCGCTAATTTTCTTAATGCGCGAGCGTTCAATGCGCTCAACAGGACCGAACTTGGCAAAGTCCACTTTGGGCCATGGCAGCAAGCCCAGCGCCGCACCCGAGTCGCCGGCGCCTGAGGTTGCACCCTGCGCAGTCGTCTTCGCCGCCCCGCTCATCACGGCGCGGGTAAATTGCTGCACATCGGTTTGCGTGATACGCCCTTTTGCGCCCGAGCCTTTTACTTCTGCCAAGGGCACGCCCAGTTCGCGCGCAAACTTGCGTACGGACGGCGAGGCATACGGCAGGCTCCCCGACGGCGCGACCGTCGGGTTGTGCGCGGCCACGCTCGCCGACGATGCCACCGGCGGCGCTACCGCAGCGACAGCGGCAGGCGCGGGCGTGGCGGCAACCGCTGGGGCGGCGGCAGGTGTCGCTGCAGCAGCTGCAGGGGCTGCAGGCGCGACACCGGCCACCGTAATGGCACCGATGAGATCGCCAATATTCACGACGTCCCCAATTTTCACGCTCAGCGCCTTCAACACACCCGCATGGCTGCTGGGAATTTCCATAGAGGCTTTATCAGACTCAACGGTGATGAGGGATTGCTCTTGCGTCACCGTGTCACCCACGGCGACCAAAATCTCGATCACGGCAACGTCTTTAAAGTCGCCAATATCGGGTACGTGCAACGCCACATCACCGGCTGGGGCAGCGGCAGAGACAGGCGCTGCCGGTGCTGGCGTGGGTGATGGTGATGACGTTGGTGATGACGTTGGTGCGGCAGCGACGGGGGGCGCGTCAGCGGCCCCTTCCAACTCCAACATCAACGAGCCTAGTTTGACCTTGTCACCCAACTTAACGTGGATCCGCCTTCACCACGCCCGCATGGCTGGATGGGATCTCCATCGAGGCCTTATCGGACTCCACGGTAATGAGGGATTGGTCTTTCGCGACCGTGTCGCCCACCGCCACCAACAACTCGATCACCGCGACTTCGTCGAAGTCGCCGATGTCGGGCACATTCACTTGAATCATAGACATGTGTTTGTTCTCCGTTCCGTGCGTCGGTTAAGCGTACAAAGGATTGATTTTTTCCGCGTCGATACCGTATTTCTTAATGGCATCTGCGACCGTCTTTGCGGGCACTGTGCCCTCATCGGCAAGCGCCTTGAGTGCCGCTACGACGACGTAGTGACGGTTGACTTCGAAGTGCTCACGCAGACGTGAACGGAAGTCACTGCGACCGAAGCCGTCGGTGCCCAGCACACGATAAGTGCGACCCTTGGGAATGAACGGGCGAATCTGCTCGGCGAAGGCCTTCATATAGTCGGTTGCGGCGACCACAGGGCCAGTGCTGGTGCTGAGTTGCTGCTCAACAAAGGAGGTACGCGCCTTCTTCGTGGGGTGCAATAGGTTCCAACGATCAGCGTCTTGCCCCTCGCGGGTGAGCTCATTAAAACTTGGGCAGCTCCAGACATCGGCGCTAATGCCCCAGTCGTCTTGCAATAGCGCTTGTGCGGCAATGCTTTCACGCAGAATCGTTCCGCTACCTAGCAACTGCACCCGCTGCTTGCCCTTGGCACCTGGCTTGAGCAAATACATACCCTTAATAATCTGCTCTTCGGTGCCCGCCACCAAACCGGGCATGGCATAGTTTTCGTTGAGCAAGGTGATGTAGTAATACACATTCTCTTGGTTCTCCACCATGCGCTTCAAACCGTTTTGCATGATGACCGCAACCTCGTGGGCATAGGTGGGATCGTAGGAGACGCAGTTTGGAATCGTGCCTGCCAAAATATGGCTGTGGCCATCTTCGTGCTGCAAGCCCTCGCCGTTCAAGGTCGTGCGTCCAGAGGTGCCGCCCAGCAAGAAGCCACGCGCCTGCATATCCCCAGCGGCCCACGCGAGGTCACCAATACGCTGGAAACCAAACATGGAGTAGTACACGAAGAACGGAATCATGATCCGATTGTTCGTGCTGTAGGACGTCGCCGCCGCAATCCAGGAGGCCATACCGCCTGCCTCGTTGATACCCTCTTGCAAAATTTGTCCGGCCTTGTCTTCCTTGTAATAGGAGACTTGGTCACGGTCTTGTGGCGTGTACAACTGGCCTTGGGGGTTATAAATACCGATTTGGCGGAACATCCCTTCCATACCGAAGGTACGCGCCTCATCGACCAGAATGGGAACCACGCGCGGGCCCAACTCTTTGTCGCGCAGCAGTTGCGTCAAGAAACGCACATACGCTTGGGTGGTAGAAATTTCCCGGCCGTCGGCTGTTGGCTCGAGCACCGCTTTGAACGCATCCAGCTCAGGGACCTTGAAAGACTCCTCCGCCTTGGGCAAGCGTTTTGGCAAGTAGCCTCCCAGCTTTTCACGCTGCGCATGCAGGTAGCGCATCTCTGGGGTGTCATCCGCCGGTTTGTAAAACGGCAGATCTTTCAGTTCGCTGTCCGGAATTGGAATGTTGAAGCGATCGCGGAAGTTGCGCACATCCTCGTCACTCAATTTTTTTGCTTGGTGCGCGGTATTCTTGCCCTCACCCGCTTTGCCCATGCCGTAACCCTTAACGGTCTTGATCAACAGCACCGTGGGCTGGTCTTTCGTGTTCACCGCGCTGTGATAGGCCGCGTAGACTTTATTGGCATCATGGCCGCCACGACGGAGCTTGAAGATTTCCTCATCGGTCATCTTGGCGACCAGCTCTAAGGTACGGGGATCCCGGCCGAAAAAGTTCTTACGAACGAACGCACCGTCGTTGGCTTTGAAGCCTTGGTAATCGCCGTCCAAGGTGTCCATCATGATCTTTTTCAGGGCGCCCTCTTTGTCCCGCGCTAACAGCTCGTCCCACTCAGAGCCCCACAAGAGCTTGATCACGTTCCACCCCGCCCCGCGGAATTCACCTTCCAACTCTTGCACAATTTTTCCGTTACCGCGCACGGGACCATCCAAACGCTGGAGATTACAGTTCACCACGAAGATGAGGTTGTCCAGCCCTTCACGCGCAGCCAAGCCAATGGCGCCTAGGCTCTCAGGCTCGTCCATCTCGCCGTCACCGCAGAACACCCACACCTTGCGGTTAGCGGTATTTGCGATCCCACGGGCATGCAGGTACTTTAAAAACCGCGCCTGATAAATCGCCATCAATGGGCCCAAGCCCATGGATACCGTGGGGAATTGCCAGAACTCAGGCATCAACTTCGGGTGCGGGTAAGACGACAGCCCCTTCCCACCCACCTCTTGCCTGAAGTTCAACAATTGGTCTTCACTCAATCGACCTTCCAAAAACGCGCGGGCGTACACACCCGGCGCACTGTGGCCTTGGATGTAAAGCAAGTCACCGCCATGCTCCTCGTTGGCCGCGTGCCAAAAGTGATTAAAGCCCGCTGCAAACATATGCGCCAAAGACGCGAATGAGGAGATGTGTCCCCCCAAATCGCCTCCATCTTCTGGATGCAGGCGGTTGGCTTTCACCACCATTGCCATGGCATTCCAACGCATGTAGGCGCGCAAGCGTCCTTCTAGTTCCAAGTTACCAGGTGAGTGTGCCTCTTCGCCGGGCTCGATGGAGTTGACGTAACCTGTCGTTGCTGAGAACGGCATGTCCAAGCTCTGTTGACGTGCGTGCTCGAGCATCTCCTCCAGCAGTTGGTGGGCCCGCTCGGGTCCATTGGCTGCAAGCAGCGCGTCAAATGACTCCAGCCACTCGCGTGTCTCCGCTGCGAACTCGTCAGCCATTGCACTTATTTCAGGTTTATCGGACATGCTGTCTCCTTTGATATCAGCCCGTTTAATATGGGGATCTAGTCTGTTGACTTTTTTCAGTGTCGAAAAGTGTCCCACAATTCGAACTTTTTTTCAATATGCGCGATTGAATTTCATATTATGAACTTTCAACCCCGATTAACACCATCCATAACGTCGATCCAAAACCGCATCGAGGCCACCGATCTGCGACGTGATCGCTCTACACTTACCGAATGACTGCACCGAAGCCGCCCGACCCAGATTCCCGCCCCCGCCAGCGGCAGGGACGCACGACCTTAAAGGTGCCAAGCCGCCTGTGGCGCCGCTGGTGGCGCGCGCAATCGACCGCCTCCCAAGACCGCGTCGCCACATTTGCCCCCTTGATAGCCGTACTCGTTTTCTTGCTCGCCATCGTGCTGGCCATTGGCTACCTGCGCATTGAAGAAATGGACAGAGAACAAGAGACGATTACCCGCGACGTTGCTTACGCCCAACAACGCCTCCGTTTGCACATCATCTCTGCACAAGACCAACTCACCAGCCTCGCTGGCGCGCTCACAACCAAACGGATAGGCACCAAGGCTTTTCAGGAACGCACGCCTGCTCTTTTTGCCACATCGCAAGACTTAGATACGGTGTCATGGCTAGACGCCAACAACCGCGTGATTGCGACGCAAAGCGCGCATACCGCCGCCTTGACCCGCACGCGGTTTGTGGGCGATGTCATAGACAACGAGCGCAGCGCGGGCGGTCTGGACGCCGTCAAAGAATTACAGCAAACGATTTTTACCAGACCGATCGTCAACAACACCACCTACAGCGGTATGGATGACGGCGCAAACTTCATGATTTTGGTACCCATCTTCGGCGCGGGCAAAGTCAAAGGCACGCTAGTGGGGGAGTTCTCTATAGAGGGGTTGTTGCGCTACGGCCTACCCGCCGAAGTGGTGACCAAGTACGCGGTTGCTTTGGTCGATAGTCAAGGCAATACGCTGGCGGGCAATGTACCGCCCGCACGCCCCATGCTGGGAGACTGGCTACCGTGGAAGGCTCAAATGCCAACCTACGAGCTGCCGGTATCACCGATTGGCAGCAGCCTCAACATCAAAGCCCGCACGTGGCGGACCTCACAAGGGGTCTTAGGTAGTGCGATTTTTTGGGTGATTGCCGCCCTCAGCGCGCTGACCATTTGGATGCTGATGGGGAACTGGCGCCACAACCGTCGGCGAGCAGAGGCACAACATGCGTTGATCGCGGAAACTAATTTTCGCCGTGCCATGGAGAACTCCATGTTGACGGGCATGCGCGCGCTGGATATGTCAGGCTGCATCACCTACGTCAACCCGGCGTTCTGTCAAATGACCGGCTGGTCTGAGTCTGAGCTGATTGGCCACTTACCGCCATTTCCCTATTGGCCTGATGAGGACCGCGCCATGCTCATGGGGCGCTTGGAGGACGAGCTGAAAGGGCGCTCCAACGCATCGGGGTTCGAGGTGCGGGTGCAAAGAAAAAACGGGGGTATCTTCGCGGCCCGTATGTATGTCTCGCCTTTGGTAGATCCCAACGGCGTGCAGACGGGTTGGATGACGTCTATGACCGACATCACAGAGCCCAAGCGCATCCGAGAGGAACTCAGCGCCGCGCACGAGCGCTTCACCACGGTACTAGAGAGCTTGGACGCGGCGGTGTCCGTCGCCAGCATCGGGGGGCACGAGCTGCTGTTTGCCAACAAGCAATACCGAAACTGGTTTGATGACCGCTCACTTGGCCACTACGCGGTCATCACGCAAGCGCAAATCGGTATGCGTGCGGAGGCACAGCGCAATGACGACAGTGAGCGCGTAGAGACCTCTGAACTGGGCGGGATCCCAACGACTGATTTATTGGAGGCCAGAGCCAACGACACCGAGGTCTACATGGAGCCACTGGGTCGCTGGTTGGAAGTCCGCTCACGATATATCAGTTGGGTCGATGGCCGCTTGGCACAAATCGTGATCGCAACCGACATCACCCTCAGGCACGAGGCGCAAGCACAAGCGGCGCTCCAAGTGGAGCGGGCACAAAATGCCAGCCGCCTTATCACCATGGGTGAGATGGCGTCCAGCGTCGCCCATGAACTCAATCAGCCGCTGACTGCGATTAGCAACTACTGCTCAGGCATGGTCTCCCGCCTCCGGACCAAAGGTATCTCAGAGGATGACTTAATCGTTGCGCTGGAAAAAACCAGCCACCAGGCTAAACGTGCTGGGCAGGTCATTGCGCGCATACGCGCATTCGTCAAGCGCAGTGAGCCCAACCGTAGCCCGACCGATGTCAACGCCATGGTTGTCAGCGCCTCTGAACTGGCAGACATTGAACTGCGACGCCACCAAGTGCGGTTGATGCCGTATGTCGCTGAGCGGCTGCCCCTGCTCCCCGTTGACCGTATATTGATCGAGCAGGTCTTGGTCAACCTCATCAAAAATGCAGCAGAGTCGATACAGTCCGCTGGCCGCCCGGTCGGCCAAAGGATCATCGAGCTGCAAATTAAACCCAAGCGCGCGCAAGATCAAGATGGGGTGGAGTTTTTGGTTCAGGACAACGGAACCGGGATCCCGCCGGAGATACTGGGTCGTATATACGACGCCTTCTACAGCACCAAGGACGAAGGCATGGGCATTGGCCTGAAACTATGCCGCAGCATCGTCGAATCTCACCAAGGCCGAATGGCCGCACAGAACCTTTACAATGGAGAGGAACTTGCCGGGTGCTGTTTTAGCTTTTGGATCCCCACTAAACCATCTACAGACGCCACGTCTCTACCGCCGGCTGCCTCTCGCATAACGGAAAAAATCAAGGAATAGTATGAACCTGTCCTCTAAAAAAGGTACTGTTTACATTGTCGATGATGACGAAGCTGTTCGTGATTCCCTGCAGTGGCTGCTTGAAGGCAAGGACTATCACGTACGCTGTTTCGAGTCAGCCGAAGGTTTCCTCAGTCGCTATGACCCCAGGGAGGTGGCTTGCTTGGTCGCCGATATTCGCATGGGGGGTATGACGGGCTTGGAGTTACAAGACCGCCTAACAGAGCGCCTGTCACCACTGCCTATTATTTTCATCACCGGCCATGGCGACGTACCTATGGCGGTTGAGGCGATGAAAAAAGGCGCGCTAGATTTTGTGCAAAAGCCTTTCAATGAAGACGACCTGACTGCCTTGGTAGAGCGCATGCTAGACCGGGCTCAAGAGTCGTTCGAGCAATTCCACCTCGCCGCCACACGCGATGCGCTGATGGCAAAACTAACTTCACGAGAGGCGCAGGTGTTAGAGCGCATCGTTGCGGGCCGACTCAATAAGCAAATTGCGGACGACCTCAACATCAGCATCAAAACGGTGGAAGCCCACCGGGCAAACATCATGGAAAAGCTCAACGCGAATACCGTCGCCGACCTACTAAAAATTGCCTTAACGCCAGCCGGTAACGCGAAGACAGCTTGAACACATGAGCGCCCAACTTATTGACGGTAAAGCCCTTTCCACGCAACTCCGAGCCCAAGCCACGACCACCATTCAGCAACTCACCGCGAGGGGCACACAACCCGGCCTCGCAGTCATCTTGGTGGGCGATGATCCTGCCAGCCAAGTCTACGTTCGCAACAAGGTCAAGGCCTGCGAGGACATGGGCATACACTCGGTGTTAGAGCGCCAACCGGCGACCCTGAGCGAGCACGCCCTTTTGGAACGCATCGACGCGCTCAACCAAGACTCGTCCATCCACGGCATTTTGGTTCAACTCCCCTTACCCGCGCATATAGACGCTCAGAAAGTCATTGAGGCCATCGCGCCCACCAAGGACGTCGATGGCTTTCATGTCGCCAGCGCGGGCGCACTCATGGTCGGCCAACCTGGTTTTTGGCCCTGCACGCCGTTTGGCTGTATCAAAATGCTGGAGAGCCTTAACAACGGTGCCGGCGTCGATTTAAAGGGCAAGCATGCCGTCGTGATTGGACGCTCCAACATTGTTGGCAAGCCCATGGCGATGATGCTGCTGCAAAAAAATGCCACCGTCACCATTTGCCACAGCGGTACACCCGACCTGAAGCTGCATACGCTGCAAGCTGACGTAATCGTGGCTGCGGTTGGTCGGCGTCATCTCGTCACGGCCGACATGGTGAAGCCCGGAGCGATCGTGTTGGATGTGGGAATGAACCGCGATGATGCAGGGAAGCTCTGCGGTGACGTGGACTTCGAAGCCGTCAGCCAAGTGGCCGGTCACATCACGCCCGTACCGGGTGGGGTTGGCCCGATGACCATTACCATGCTGATGCTCAACACCGTCGCCGCCGCCAGCGCGTCGGCTGGTTAGGCGTAGGCGTCGGCTTAGGCGTCGGCTAGGTCCAACAAACGCCACGCCAGCACGGTGGCGAGTATCCATTGGATGAGCATTAAACCGCTACCCATGCCGTGCCAAAACGCCAAATCGCCGCCGCTCGCTCTGGCATTCACAATGAGTGGTGAGACCGCAAAGTAATTCACGGCTGCCACGACAGCGGCTAGCAACCAACAGGCCAT
>JGI20156J14371_10001647_pt1 | contig 18224 bp, 18 predicted proteins | sample COG_06_FD_14371 | JGI IMG/M metagenome (IMG submission 14371)
TGCTGATTTTTCGCTGGCGATTTCAGCATAGAAAACCATGTGCAGGAGTAAATCTCCCGTCTCCTTTCGGATTTCATTCCAGTCTCCGTCTAATATAGCCTCGGACAGTTCATACGTTTCCTCGATGCTCAAATGCCGCAAAGACTCCATGGTCTGCTTGCGATCCCAAGGGCATTTTTCCCGTAATTCGGTCATGATCTTCAACAACCGTTCAAATGCGGCCAATTTCTCTTCCATGCTGTGCATATTGCGAAGGTAAGCCTTGCTAAATTCGAAATTCATGCGCCATTCTGCATTTTCATCGGGTCCATCTATCGCCATTTTTGCTTTGCTGCTTGCATTGACAGCCGAAGGACAAATGGACACGTGGTCCGGCCGCCTGCATGGAGGCTATGTTCTTCCGCATCGAGAAGAAATGAATGCGCTGGTGACGGGACATGCACGCGGAGTCGGATTTAGAATGGGAACTGCGGGGAAAGAGGATTGGCGCTCGGGCTGGTCTCGGAAAGGCGACGTTTGGCAAGGCGTCGAACTTGGATGGCTTTATGGGGGAAGTGCTTCGCTTGGTCACGTGATCAGCGCGCTATGGATTCTTGAATTGCCCATAAGCAAGAACGCACATGCGGAGGTCGGGGCGGGATTGGGCTGGGCAACAGCTCCTTACGACATGCAGGATCGTCCCCTTTCCATTGCCTTGGGCACCCACCTCAATGCCGGATTGCATCTTGCGCTCTCCCAACAGCTTCGAACATTCAATTCTTCGGTCCTCTCCCTCTCTGGCGGTCTTACCCATTTTTCCAACGGTGCCGTGCAATTGCCCAACTTGGGAATTAATAATATTCACCTCGGGCTTACACTTGAGCGCCGTGGTAACGCTCGGGCAACAGATGAAGCCACTCTGCTCACAACAGGGTCCAATGATGCAGAGCATTTCGCCCGGTGGACAACAACCGCAGCCGTTCGAGCTGGAGTGCGCGATGTCCCACTTGCAGGCAAGCCACTTCATCCCATCTCAAGCGNGATGATCGCAACAGAAAGGCGATGGAATCAACGTTGGGGATGCCTCTTTGCACTTGACATCACGTACAACCAAAGTTTACGCGCTCTTTCATCTGAGCCGTTGGCCACCAATGAGCGCATTCAACTTGCAAGTGGAATAGGCAATCAATGGCATTTTGGACGCGCACATTTGGCCCTGCTTCAAGGCTGGGTATGGACCAATCCTGACCACATCTTGGGTCGACGCCATCTGCACACTGCACTGGCGTATGAAATAAATGAACACGTCTCATTCGAAATCGGGCTTCGCTCCTTCCGTCTGCGAGCTGACTATACGTTTCTGGGTATTCGTTGCAGGCTATGAAGCCACATGATTGCGACAAAGTACTTACAACAACCCTCCCGATTGAAGACGGCTATGACCGTGTTGGTTGCCGAACTGCATGACGCCTGCATCAGTCAATGCATGGATCTCCAAAAGAGCTGAGAAAAAGGAGTAAATCACCCGTGTTCACCATTCCATCTTGATTGATGTCAGCGGGGCACGTCAAGGCCACATTACCCGTGCACGAACCATCGTCAAAGAGGGCATCGGGATTGTAGTTTTCGGCACTGGGCCACGTGCAACCCGCACAAGATTCAATCTCACACGAGCCATCGTCAATGGTTGCCTCTGCTGCATAGTTGCAAGCAAACACATAGGTGCACCCCGGCACTTCTGCCCCGCTATCTCCAGAACCATCGTTCCAGGAGCCAAACAATCCGAGTTGCTCGGCATAGGTCCAGCACGTCAACCAATTGCCACCGTCAGGCGAAAATGCGCCGATGTATCCTGCTGATTCAAACCATGCATCTTCTGGAAAAAACTCCGATTCCACCAACATTGTCGCTGAATCCGGAGTAAGGTTGATGGGATCCATGACATGCCCCGAATCAGAAGCAAACGCAAAGTCGATATTCGGATCAGCAGCAAAATTGTTATTGCCCGTAAAATGATCCTCCACCACCTCCTGTCCATTGAACACATATCCATCGTCGTAGAGGATGAGCTCATGGATCAGCGAGCTGTCTCCAATTTGCCAAAACCGGTTGTTCTCAATGTTGGTCTCACCGAATAAGAGCAGCTCCCATGCATCGCACGGATCTTCATCTTCAAAATCAATTCCAAGTCCGAAATTCACAAAGAGACTGTTGTGCATGCGAACTCCAGCTCCGTTGTGCAATCGAATCGCCGTCGCTTCACCTGCACCGATGTACGTTTGATTGAACAGCAAGGGGTTGGAATAGGGCATGAAGGTCATGTCTACATCAAACTCCTCATAATCATCTCCTTCAAAATCACCGGCATGCTCACCAGCTCCGTTGAGCTCGTCGGTTATCACAAAGATGAATTGCCCTCGACCTTGCCAGCCCTGATCGTATTCGAGGCCGTCTTCTTCATTGAAAATTGCAGCCACATGATGCACATCGACCATGCCACCAAAAATCTGTATGCCATCATCTCCGCTCGCAATGGCCTCGATGTATTCAATGATTGTCTCATCACCCACTCCACAAAGGGTCAAGGCATTGGTCTCCAATCCATTACCAAATTGGCTTACCCCAAGCGATGCAGACGCGTGCCGTATGCTCAAATAACGAAGCGTGCCTGAATTGAGATAGGCCGTTCCATCGCCTCCGTACACATGTCGATTTTGTCCGGTCACATCAACGATTCCTTCCACCTCGTCATCCCCATCGAATGTATTCAATTGACCATCACCACAAACGATTACCCCCCCCCATTTCCCGCGTACGTCGTACCCAGAACTACCGTCCATAGGATCCCCTTCATAGGTGAACACAATGGGACAATTGGGTTCGCCGTCAGCAACAATACTGGCTCCCACACTAACGACCAAACTACCGGCTTCCTCGCCATAAACATAATCCAACCGGGGTGAAGGGTTGCCATTCGGCAGCGTGTAGGTCAACGTATCAATGACCACTCCTGTTCTGCCCTGAATCAAAGTACCGGGCTCGATGGTCAATTCATCACCTGCGTTCACAAAAACAGTTTCCGTTAACACATAAACGGTATCACAACTCCAAAGAACTGTTCCCGTTCCTGATCCATCTTGGTCTGATATCTCCTTCAACGGACGCTCAGCAATTGGCAGACAATTGCACGGTCCTTGCTGCCCTCTGGACTCCAGAATAGCTCCAAAGCAACCCAAAGTCGCCATAGCAAGGACAAGGTTCCGCATCATAGTTCAATCGTTAAGCTTCCAGAAAATACGCAATTTTTCTCGGAAATAGGGTGCAGAATCGTAAATAGTGCACGACCAACCTCTTATTTTTGTCGCATGGAATGGAAAGTAGTCGCGCTGTCTATTGGTTTATTGGCACTTGGTTTTGCAGGAATTGCAATCAAAATCTTGGTCAAAAAAGACGGGAAATTCGCTGGAACCTGCGCAAGTCAAAATCCATTTCTCAATGAAGAAGGAGCGGCTTGCTCCCTCTGCGGTGCAAAGCCTGAGGAACAGTGCCGAGGAGATGAAGGGAGCGGAAAAATCGTCGGTTGACCCTCACTCTTGGATTTCAATCGCTGTGAGTGCTTGCCATCCTGGTGTAACCCAATTCACCCAATTTCCCTCCCCGTCGTCGCTAATGAAATAAGCCTCTATGCGATCAAATGGATTGGCATTCCGATAAGCCAAAATGAACTGCTTACCGTCTTCTGGGCCCCACACCATGCACGCCGTTGCCAACGCATCAGCTGTGGAAGCGCTGGTCGCATGCACCGTTGCACTCAGCAGACCATGTTGGACAGGATAGCCCGAGAAAGGACTGATGGTATGCGATCTTTTAATCCCGTCCATTTCATAGAATTTACGGTAATTTCCGCTGGTGCAAATGGCTGCGTCTGACACGTTCATCACCGTTTGCATTTCCCGATTATAATCTCCATCCACGGGTTCAGTAGGCCGATCTACTGCGATTCTCCATGGCTTACCATCCATTCGATTCCCACCACATTTGACTTCTCCTCCCACTTCGACCATATAATTTTTGACTCCCCTTTCTTCCAACATGTCTGTCAATAAATCGACGGTCATGCCCTGGGCGATTCCATTGAAGTCAAGGCATGTTCGGGGGTTGCGCTTTCGAACAGTCGTGAACTGGTAGTTGCGATCCCGCTCCACTTCATTCAAATCAATATTCTCAAACGTCATTCCCACGTGCATCAGCGCTGAATCAACGGCCATTGGGGTCACCTCGCTCCTCTTACGCAGGCCAAAACCCCACAGCTCCACGAGCGGCTGAACAGTCGGGTCAAAAGCCCCCTCTGATGCTTCAAATAAATCAAGACTTTGAGCCCAAATCGAAGACCACAGGCCATTCTCATCTACAAAAGTGAACAAAGAATCTCGATGNGAGAATGCATTAATCGCATTAATTCGNGAGTCTGGACGCCATAAATTAAACTCNACATCTACCGCTTCAAGCACCGAATCAATCGCCGACTGGGGCACGGCTTCAGCCTCGTGATACTTGATTAAATAAGTTGTTCCTTGGGTATCNCCGGTATGGATGATCACCTCGTTCTTTGAATTCATCGAAGTTGGNGCATCCGAATCATGNCACCCTTGCAACATGAGACCCGACAGCACAAAAACGAGCAACAAAAATGCCACTCGTTTTGATTCCTTAAGAAAGAAAGAACACTCCATNNTTAACCACCAAAATCGTCAAAGGCAACATTTTCNGGCGGTACACCCCAATCGTCGCACATCTTTAAGACTGCCTGGTTCATCAATGGAGGCCCACAAAAATAGAATTCAATATCCTCCGGTGCTTCGTGATGAGCAAGCTGGTGTTCGATTACAGCGTTGTGAACAAAACCAAGGAAACCATCTCCCTCGTCCTTCATATCCTTCTTGACCTTCCAATCATCCTCTTCCGATGGCTCGGATAAAACAACGTGGAAATCGAAATTCTCAAATTCTTCCGCAATGCTGTTGAAGTCGTCCAAGTAGAACAACTCACGCTTGGAACGACCACCGTACCAAAAAGTCACTTTACGGTCCGTCTTCATCGTGTGAAACAAGTGAAACAAATGGGAGCGCATGGGCGCCATACCAGCTCCTCCACCGATATAGACCATCTCCGCATCCGATTCCTTGATGAAAAACTCACCATATGGCCCTGAAATGGTCACCTTATCACCTGGCTTTTGAGCAAAGACATACGAGGAACAAATTCCAGGATTCACCTGCATCCAAGCGTTTCGGGCACGATCCCATGGTGGTGTGGCAATTCGAATGTTCAACATGACGATGTTGCCCTCCGCAGGGTGATTCGCCATAGAATAGGCACGAACGATAGGCTCGTCATTNGTCATTTTTAAGTCCCAAAGACCAAACTTGTCCCATTCGCTTTGGAACGTTTTGGGATCCTTGTGGTGCTCCGGGTGCGCCGCAATGTCAATGTCACTAAAATTCACGACAACCTCTGGGACATCAACTTGGATATACCCTCCGGCCTCAAAGTCCAATGTCTCGCCCTCTGGAAGGCGAACAACAAACTCCTTGATGAACGAGGCAACGTTATAATTCGACACGACCTCACAGTCCATCTTTTTGATGCCGAACACTTCCTCTGGAACCTGAATCTCCATGTCCTCCTTGACCTTGACTTGGCAACCCAAGCGCCAATTATCGTTTACCTCCTTGCGGGAAAAATGAGGTTCCTCCGTAGGAAGGATTGACCCGCCCCCGACGGGAACCTGGCATCTGCATTGTACACACGTTCCTCCACCTCCGCAGGCAGATGGTAAAAAGACACCGTTGTTACCCAGTGTCGTGAGTAGCGTACTTCCTCCGTCAACTTCAATGGTTTGCTCACCGTTGATCACAATCTTCAGTTTACCACTGGGAGACAACTTGGCCTTCGCAAAAAGTAACAACCCGACGAGCACCAAAATGACCGCAAGGAAAAAAACGATGGTTAAAAGAATGGTCGTTGTCATCTCTATCAAATTTCAATGCCCATAAAACTCATAAAGGCAATCCCCATGAGACCGGTTATGATGAATGTGATACCCAGCCCTTTCAAAGGTGCAGGCACATTGGAGTAACGGATTTTTTCTCGGATCGCCGCGATTGCAACAATTGCCAACCACCAACCTACGCCAGATCCCAAACCAAAAACAGTTGCTTCGCCAATGCTCGGATACTGGCGATCTTGCATAAACAAGGCGCCTCCTAAAATCGAACAGTTCACCGCTATCAGCGGCAAAAAGATACCCAAGGCTCCATACAGTGCCGGGGCAAATTTCTCGACAATCATCTCCACGAGCTGCACCATGGAAGCGATAACCGCAATGAACATGATGAAGCTGAGAAAGCTCAAATCAATGGACGCATACGCTGGATCTATCCATTGCAATGCACCTTCTTTCAGCACGTAATTCTCGAGCAAATAATTAATGGGCACCGTAATCCCCAAAACAAAAATCACAGCCAGACCTAAGCCGTTGGCGGTCTTCACCGTTTTGGACACCGCGAGGTAAGAACACATGCCCAAGAAATAGGCAAAAATCATGTTCTCAACGAAGATGCCTTTGACAAATATGCTGAGGTATTCCATTAGTTCTCTTCAAATAAGGCCTGATTGCGGCTGCGTTGAATCCAAATGATGATGCCCACGGTGATCAGCGCCATCGGAGGCAGGATCATCAAATTATTGTTCTCATAAAATCCACCTTCACTCATGAACCAACTGGAGGGGAGAAACTTGATTTGTCCCATTCCAGGCAGGGAAATCGCTCCGCTACCAAAAACCTCCCGAACCACCGATACGGCCAACAAAATCCATGCATACCCCATGGCATTGCCAATGGCATCTAAGAACGATGGGCCGGGTTTGTTCGCCAATGCAAACGCTTCCAAACGTCCCATGATGATGCAGTTCGTAATGATGAGACCAACAAACACAGAAAGCTTCTCGGAGATGTCTGGTTGGAAGGCCTTCAGCACTTGGTCAACGATGATGACCAATGAGGCCACAATGACGAGCTGAACAATAATTCTAATGCGATCGGGAATCATGTTGCGCAACAGAGAAACAATGACGTTTCCACCAATCATGACAAACAAAACAGACAAACTCATGATGACCGCCTGCTGCAGTTGGACCGTAATGGCCAAGGCCGAGCATATTCCCAAAACCTGAACAGTGATGGGATTTGAATCGTCCAAGGGATCAGAAAGTAATCTCCGGTTTTTCTTTGAAAACAACGACTCCTTTTTGGCCGTTGCGGCTGCCGTTTCTGTACTCATCGCTGCGCTCGGGTTTCAGATTGAAAATAACGGAGGTACACTTTTAACGTGCGGTTCATCATTTCATCCACCCCTTTCGAAGTGATGGTCCCTCCCGTGATTCCGTCCACACTGTATTCGTCTGTTGCAGCTCCGCCTTTCAAAACACTGAAAAGTGCTGCGCCTTCTACATCGAGCTTCTTCCCTTTGAATTTCTCAGTGAAAAAAGACTCCCTGATTTCAGCTCCGAGTCCTGGAGTCTCCGTCTTGTGATCAAATTTCGCTCCGAAGATTGTGGTCATGTCATCTTCTAACGCTATGTACCCCCAAATCGGTCCCCACAACCCCGATCCAACTATCGGAATAACGAACAAATTTTGGTCATCGTCTGTGACGCACTGAAACAGCGGAAAGGTCAGCCCTTCGTCCGCCAATGCCGCCATCAATGCCGCATCATCTCCGTCTGCAGCCTTTGCCGCTGACTTGACAGACGAGCGATAGTCCTTTTTCACATCGATGCTGAAAGGGTCTGTCTTGTCCTTGGGATTGACCGGCGATTTTGTAGAGGACACCTGCTTCCCTTCCAAGTCAATTGCAATGCGTTCTACCACGTATTCTGCAAATATGTCGCTTGCATTGGATCGATCGGCATCCACTCCAATGGCTCCGAGGATGTCAATCATTTTCTTGTCCGCGGCATTCGCGTCTTGGCGATCTTTCAACGACAAGGCCGTAAAGGCCAAAGCCGTTCCTACCACCACCACCATTGCGATGGAAAACAGAAAAGTATAACCGGTGCTGTTCTTGTCTATAGCCATGGTGATTCTATTAAGCTGTTGCGCCTTGTGATGAGAGCATGCGCTTTTCGCGCTTGCCCGTATTTGCCTGGATCACATAGTGATCAATCAGGGGTGCCATGACATTCATAAACAAAATTGCCATCATGACCCCTTCCGGGTAAGCTGGATTGAAGACCCGAATCATGATGCTGAGAAATCCTCCAAAAAACCCGTAAATCCATTTACCTCTCTCCGTTTGGGATGCACTGACCGGATCCGTGGCCATGAAGACCATGCCGAACATGAACCCACCCATGACAACTTGATGAACCGGTGGAAGCGTCATGTACGCATTCAACCCCATCAGATTGAAAAGCAATCCCATAACCAAGCCACCCGCTAGGAATGACGACATGATCTTCCAGCTTCCAATACCCGTCCAAATCAATAAAGCCGCTCCTAGGAGAATCGCTAATGCGCTCGTCTCTCCAACAGAACCGGGGATTAAGCCCAAGAAAGAATTTGTCAAACTGAACATGCCATCCGCGCCGAACATATCCATGACACCCGCAGCAGCTGCATCATTCGGAGCTTTACCAACTGTCGATGCCAGGTGACCCAATGCCGTTGCTCCTGTATACCCGTCTGCGAGTACGCCCGCCTCAGCGGAGGCCTTCACTTGGTGAATCCAAATCTCACCAGATAATTGTTTGGGGTAAGCAAAAAACAGAAATGCACGCGCGGTGAGGGCGACGTTCAAAATATTCATTCCCGTTCCACCGAACACCTCTTTGGCGATGATCACTGCAAAAGCTACGGCCAGAGCAACCATCCAGAGCGGCACATCAACCGGCATAATCAACGGTATCAGCATGCCCGAAACCAAATAGCCTTCATTGATGCTGTGACCTCGCATCCCTGCAAAAAGAAACTCAATGCCCAAACCAACTCCATAACTCACCACCACCAAAGGCAAAACTTTCACAGCACCGATGAACATCTTGTCCATAAATGCCATCATCAGCGGATCTGCGACTGTGATTTCTCCAATGGACAACAGATACTGGTGCCCCTGGTTCCATGTTCCGAACAAAAGTGCAGGCACGAGTGCCAAAATCACCATGAACATGGTGCGCTTCAGGTCCACACCATCCCGGATGTGAACTCCGTTTTTCGTTGCATGACCCGGGGTGAATGCGAACGTTTCAAGCGAATCAAAGACCACCCAAAACTTGCTCAACTTTCCACCTTCTTCAAAATGTGGACGGACAGCGTCCAATAACTTGTGTGCAGCTTTCATGTTATCCCAGTTCTTTCATTAAGCGATCAAGGCCTTCGCGAACGATGGATTGAACGGCAATTTTGGAGGTGCAAGCGTACTCACAAAGAGCGAAATCTTCCGGTGCCACTTCATAAATACCGAGCTTTTCCATGGCATCAATGTCATTGGCCAGGATGCTCTTGAGCAACTGCACCGGATAAATATCAAACGGAAAAACAGGCTCATATTGACCCGTGACCACAAAGGCTCTTTCTTCACCGTTGTTGCATGTATCCATGGCAAACTCCTTCGTCTTTGGCAACAACCAAGTCGGGTAACTTTTGGATAAGCTGAACTTATCTAGGCCCAGGCCCAACCAGCCATCTGCCAAAAGAAACTTCGGTTTATTGCCTTCGGGCAAGAGGCATATTTGATGGTGAAGCCCCCCGAGATGTCCGCTGGCTTCTGTTCGAGCTCCCGTCAATGGATTGCCCGAAATAATGCGCACGGATTCTTCATCGATTGGATCGCCCGTCAAACTCTGCACTTCACAGCCCAAGGTCGTCGTCATGTGCTTCGGTGACGCATGCTCCGACCCCGCAACGGAAATTGTTCGTTTTGCACAGTATGTGCCTGTTTGCAGGGTTTCTCCCAGATTCGCAACATCTTCAGCGTGCATGGTCCAAACCGTTTCTCCCTTGTTAATGGGAGTGGTATGATGAATTTGCACACCGACATTGCCTGAAGGGTGCGGACCATCAAAAATGGTGGTCTCTACTCCTTCGATTCCATCAAAGGTTGATTGTCCCGGTTGGATACCGACTTGGATTGCGTCGTTGCCAACGAGGCATTGAAGCGCTTTTATTCCAAATTGAAAAGCCTCTTCTCTGCCCGCCAGAACCAATTCCATATCTGGAGCGAGCGGCGCACTGTCAAATCCACTCACGTGAATGCTCCGAGGATGAATCTCAGGATTGGCTACCGTTGCAAATGGGCGCTGTTCCACAAAAGGAAAAAACCCGCGCTCCGCCATTGCTTCTTTCATGCGCTGAGCATCACAGGTCGCCAGATTGATCTTCTCAAACGTTCTCGACTCTCCCTTCCCGTCGGCGTCGATGACAACGGACAGAATCCGCCGTTTCTCACCGCGCAGGACACGGCTTACCGTTCCACTTACGGGGCTCAGAAATTTTACTGAGGGGTGCTCCTTGCTGTGAAATAGAATGGAACCCGCCTGAACGGCAGCCCCTTCTTTCACTTCAAGTTTAGGAACAATTCCCAGGTAATTGGGAGGTTGCACAGCATATGTTGCTGTTGCTGAGCCAGCTTCCACTTGGCGGGAAGGACGACCTTTCAGTCGTATATCGGCTCCTTTTTTAATCCGTATCGTGCGGGACATCAGCTCGCGAAGGTTTACTTTTCGGGGCGCAAAGTTAGGTCTCGGTCGCATTGCGTGCACCCTTTCATGGTAAAATTCTTCAATCTTCTCTAACATGCCCACGGCGAAACCACGAAATCTCTTTTCCAAGTCCATAACGCGCGCTTTGGCGACCTTCGTTTGCTTGGCGACATGGGTGAGCTCGATCGCTCAAACGCCCGGCGTCGACACGTCTTATCCTCAAGGATTTGTCCATGCGAGCTTGCATAGCTGCAAGCTCCATCCGTCAGGCACGCCCAATGCTCATCCCATTGTCCCATTGAACAATGGGAAATTAACCTTGAGCTTCGATGATTTCTCAGCTTCTTTGCGAACCCTTGAAATTCGATGGAAGCATTGCACATTTGATTGGTACGATTCTCCCGATTTGTCATCAAATGATTACGTCGCCGGTTTTTCAAGCCTATCGTTTGAGAAGGTGGAAGCCTCATTCAACACCAAAACCCCTTACACCCACTATGCAACGTCCTTCCCAAATGATTTGATGTCCTTTACGAAAAGCGGCAATTACATTGTAGAAGTGTACGATTCAGCAGAGCCCCAAAAGCCCTTAGCTCAGTTGCGATTTGTTCTTTACGAATCGCTCATTGGCATTGAAATGGACGTCCATGAGTCATCTATCATTCGGGATCAAAGAACCCATCAAGAAGTCGACCTCGCTCTGATACACAGCAGCGAGCGGTATGCCATTCAAGATGCCTACGATGCACTGCAGGTGGTACTGCTCCAAAATGGCCGATGGGAAACGGCGATCATGGGGCTGGAACCTCAATTTGTTCGCGGAGAGGAAGTAACATTCAACCCCACAGGGGACCAGTCCTTTGCAGGAGGCAATTCTTGGCGCTTCACCGATTTAAAAAGCCTACGTTTTGCGAGCTTGGGCATTCAGCGAATCATGGACGAAGGCGACCGATGGCACGCCTACCTCGAACCCGATGAATCACGCAGCTATGAATTTCTGAAAGCCCGTCCGGACATCGATGGGCATTACGTCATCTCCAATGAACTTCAAGATGATGCGACGGGAGGCGATTACGTCTGGGCTCATTTTTCGCTCAAAGCTTTTGAAGAACGTTTGCATGAAGACATCTACATCTACGGCGAGTTATCCCAGTGGACCTACCTCGAAACCCACCGCATGCGTTGGAATGAACAAACCCGTCGATACGAGGCGAAACTCTTTTTGAAACAAGGGTACTACAATTACGAATACCGCATACGGCCCTCCTTGGACCGAGGAAAGAATGATTTTGCCTCGCTGCAATCCCAGCCTTCCAATGTCGCAGCCATCGAGGGATCCCATGCTCGATCCGACACCCCGTATATGTGCATTGTGTATTACTGGGATTTTCAAGGGTTCGATCGGGTGATTGGATTTGCACAAGCAAAACCTGGCGAAATTCCCTAATCCATCACTCCGAGTGATGTAGTTTAGCCATGTGAAATCACTCCGTATCCTCCTTACCGGTGCCTCGAGTGGCATCGGTGCCGCCACCGCACGATTGCTTGCGAAAAAGGGCCACAAGCTCTTTCTTTTGGCACGAACCGAAGAAGCGTTGCAAGCAATTGCCGCAGAATTTGAGGAGGGACAAGTCCAATGGCAGGTTGCAGATGTAACGAGAACCGAAGACCTCGATCGCGCACGCAACACGATGATTCAATCGTGGGGAGGCATTGATGTCTGTATACCGAACGCAGGTTTGGGGATTTTTTCACCACTCAAGGAAGCTCAGTTAGCAGATTGGAAGAACATGATCGATGTCAACGTTCAAGGCGTTTTGAACACCCTGCATTGTGCACTCCCGTCGCTCATTGAAAACCGAGGACACGTGATTCAAATTGGCTCCATCGCTTCTCGCAATGTCTTTGCTAACAGCGGGGTTTACTGCGCCACGAAACATGCTGTCTTGGCGATAAGCGAGGCACTTCGCATCGAGTTCCGAGAAGAGCTGGCTGTCACCACCATCAATCCCGGTGCCGTCAATACGAGGTTCATCGACCAAACCCGAGACGATGCTCTCAGGGAATCGTACCGTCCTCAGTTTGAAGCCGGCATGGATTCCCATTTTATCGCGGAGGCTATTGCAACCGCCATTGAAGCAAAAGGACGTGGCATCTTCAGTGAAATTACGGTTCGTCCCGATCGCCGATGAAAATTAGCTTCCTATCAAGTTCCTCTGGATGGGGCGGTTTGGAGCAAAACCTGCTGCGCTATGCGCGTTGGATGAATGAGGTGGGGCATGATGTTGAGCTGAACTGCGTAGCGGAAACGGCACTTGCGCGAGAAGCTGCCAATCAAGGCCAGCGCATTCGTTTCATCGCCCGGCAGCCCCGGCATTATCCGCTGCGAGCTGCTCGTGTTCTCCGACGGCACCTGCAGCAAAATTCGACTGAGGTACTTTGGGTCAGAGATCCTCGAGACTTGAGCTTGTGCAGCGGGGCCGTAAGAGGAATCAAAACGCGACTCCTGTTCCATCAAGGAATGCAGATCCCCAAACCCAAAAAAGCGCCTTGGCATGCGTTGAGATTTAACCCAAATAGATGCCTGGGTTGCACCGCTCGAACACTTGCAAAAACAAGTTCTTCAAAACACGAGCATTCCCTCCCACCGCGTGCATGTCATCCCCCTCGCCCTCGGCGATCATTGGTTTGAGCATCATCGGCAAAGCCGAGATATCCTGCGCACGGAATGGGGGCTTCCATTGGATGCTCAAGTGGTCGGGCTTTTTGGTCGCCTCGACTCCTTGAAAGGGCAGCGCACCTTATTGGGCGCCCTAGCTCAACCAGAAGGGCTGAAATGGCACGCATTGCTCGTTGGAGAAAACACCCGTGATGAACTCAAAGACGAACAGCAGACCCTGCAACGTCTTGCCCAGACATTGGGCGTATCCGACCGGGTGCACTGGCACGCGCCGGTCACCGATTTGCGCGGAGCCTATGACGCCTGCGACGCGTTCGCCATGTGCAGCTTGTCAGAAACCTTCGGAATGGTGACGATCGAAGCCATGGCGCGCAACCTTCCCGTCATTGGGACGAACGCAGGCGGGACCCCTGAACTGCTCCTCCATGGAGAAGCAGGCGTGCTCTTTGAACCCAACGATTCCAAGGCTTTGGCACGGGCATTGGCAGACTTTAAAAAGTGGCCTATTCCACCTCCTGGGCACAGACAAAAATTTCAAAAATCGACCGCTTTGAAAAAGTGGAGTCAATTGTTGGACAGCCTTCGTTCATCTCCTTCGTAAATTCGCGCTCTCATGGGCACGATACAAGAAGAAATCAATCGGCGGCGAACCTTCGCCATCATCAGTCACCCGGACGCGGGCAAGACGACGCTCACGGAAAAATTCTTGTTGTTTGGTGGCGCCATCCAAACGGCGGGTGCGGTGAAAAACAACAAGATCACCAAAACTGCTGCATCGGACTTCATGGAAATCGAGCGGCAGAGGGGAATATCCGTCGCCACTTCGGTCATGGCCTTTCATTACAAGGATCGCCTTATCAATTTGCTTGACACACCGGGACACCGGGATTTTGCAGAAGACACCTACCGAACGCTAACTGCTGTAGATAGTGTCATTTTGGTCGTGGATTGCGTCAAAGGAGTTGAAGCGCAAACGGAGCGGCTCATGGAAGTCTGTCGCATGCGGAATACGCCCGTCATCGTCTTCATTAATAAAATGGATTTAGAGGGGCAAGACCCTTTTGATCTTTTGGATGAATTGGAAGAAAAACTAAAAATTCAAGTGCGTCCGCTGAGCTGGCCCATCAGTGGAGGCCAGTCGTTTAAAGGCGTTTATAGTCTGTACGAAAAGGAACTGCGGCTTTTCAATCCGGACAAAACAAAAATTGCGAAGGAGGTCCTGTCCATTGAGGACATAGCCGATCCCGAACTCGATGATTTGGTGACGACAGAGCATGCAGAGCAATTGCGCAAGGACGTTGAATTAATTGAAGGCGTTTACGAGACGTGGGACCCCAACCCTTATTTGCAAGGGGAATTGGCCCCCGTATTTTTTGGGAGCGCCGTCAATAATTTTGGGATCCAAGAAATGTTGGACACCTTCATTGACATTGCCCCAGACCCGCGACCACGTTCCACCGATGTGCGAGAGGTGACACCAACTGAGCCGAAGTTCACCGGTTTCATCTTTAAAATTCACGCCAACATTGACCCGCGTCACCGAGATCGCATCGCATTCATGCGGGTATGCAGCGGGCAGTTTAAACGGAACACCTTCTTTACCCACACCCGACTTCAAAAGAAGATGAAGTTTGCAAACCCGGCAACATTTCTCGCCCAGGACAAGAACCTCGTGGACGAAGCTTGGCCAGGCGACGTGGTCGGTTTGTATGATACCGGAACATTCAAAATTGGGGACACGCTCACCGAAGGGGAAAACATGCAGTTTCGAGGGATTCCAAGTTTCTCGCCTGAAATTTTCAAGGAGTTGGTCAACAAGGATCCCATGAAAAGCAAGCAGCTTGAAAAAGGAATCCAACAATTGACGGACGAGGGAGTGGCTCAGCTGTTTGTGCGAGAATTAGGCAATCGCAAGATTGTGGGCACCGTCGGCGAGTTGCAGTTCGAGGTCATCCAATACCGCCTGGAACACGAATACGGCGCAAAATGCGAGTTTCAAGCCAAGAAATACTATAAAGCCTGCTGGATCGTTAGTGACAACGAATCGAAGCTCGAAGAATTTAAACGAATCAAAGGCACAGAAATGGTCAAGGACAAGGATGGCAATGATGTTTTCTTGGCTCCCTCCAAGTTTTTATTGGACATGGAAATAGCGAACTACCCCGACTTGACCTTTCACTTCACTTCTGAATTCAAAACTTCACAGGCCTCATAACTTGGCCTTTTGCCTCATCGCCTTACCTTGACACCATGAGACTTTTTCTTTCGTTTTGCCTCAGTATGACGGTTATCCCCTTGGCCTTTAGTCAAGATACCCTTTCTGTGGAGCCATCGGCGGAAGTGGTTCAAATCAGTGGAATGGTGGTCACCGGAGACTCTTTGGCTCCTCTTGCCTACGCGACGGTTTTTCGGGCCCGAGACTTGCGCGGTACCATGACCGATGTGAATGGATTTTTTAGCATCCCTGCATTGGCCGGTGATACGCTCACCGTCTCATCCATTGGTTATTTGACCCAAGCCTTTAGCCGTTCCCACTGACCTGGAACTTCCGCGCATGAATGTGGTCCAGCCCTTAGGTCGAGACACGGTGGCACTGGAACAAGCATTTATTTACCCTTGGCCCACCAAAGAGCGGTTTAAGGAAGAGTTTCTTCAACTACAGTTGTCCCCCGATGCTTACGCAATTGGACAAGAACGACTCGATCCTGCTGCATTGTACGATCGCCTAATGGACGTCGGACGAGACGGAAGTGAAGTATACAGTTATACGGTTCAGCAGCAAGCGGAACAGAGCTATTACCAAGGGCAATTGCCTCCCCTCAACATATTCAATCCTGTTGCCTGGGCTAAATTCATCGATGCCGTGCGCAACGGGTCGCTTAAGCGATGAACACATCTTCTCGCAGAACGCTGTGGATTCTCATGGGTGCGTTGGCTCTTTTGGCCACTCAAACCTTGCACGCGCAAGAAAAGGGAACCATCCAAGGAACGGTGACCAATGATGCGGGATCTCCTCTGCCCGGAGCTACGGTCATTCCATTGGACCAACAATCATCAGCGGTCGTCACCAACAACCGAGGGGAATATTCGATAAAATTGCGGCCCGGCCCATGGATCCTTCGGTTCGGCTTTGTCGGATTTAAGTCCCAAGACGCTGTGTTCAATGTCCAAGCGGCTGATACCCTCGTGAAAAACATTCAGCTCCGTGCTGGAGTTGCTTTAAGCACATCCGAGGTGATTGCCGACGGTGATCGGTCAGCACCCGTCCAAAGGATCGACCCCAAAGTCGCCAGTCGCATTCCCTCACCCCGAGGAACCATAGAAGATCTGCTCATCCAGGCTCCAGTGAATTTCAATAGCGAGTTGTCAAGCGGGTACAACGTGCGCGGCGGAAGCTTTGATGAAAACTTAGTCTATGTCAACGACATCGAAGTGTACCGGCCCTTTCTGGTTCGCGCAGGTCAGCAGGAAGGGCTGTCATTCCCAATCCTGACATGGTCGAATCCATCAACTTTTCAGCCGGTGGATTTGAAGCGAAATACGGCGATAAACTGAGCTCTGTATTGGACATCCGATACCGCAAACCCAATGCGCGTAAAACGCGGATTACAGCTAGTTTACTCGGTGCTCAAGTTCAACAGGATTGGGCAAGTGCCGCAGGGCCAAATGGGCACAAAAAGTTCACANTCAATACAGGCATACGCTACCGCGACAACTCNTACGTTTTGGGCTCATTGGATGAAGGAGGTGAATANCAACCGCGCTATGTAGACGTCCAAAGTTTTATCACATGGGACCCCGATGGTTATGGCCCTTGGGAGTTTGAAGCGCTGGGCATATTTGGACAAAATCANTACCAATTCAATCCCATAAAACGCGAATCAGACGTTGGAAACATCAACGAAGCACTCCGTCTGACGGTGTATTTCGACGGCCAAGAAAAGACCTCCTATCAAACTGGATTTGGAGCGTTTGGTGTCAATTACATCACCGAGAATCACCGAATTCGATGGATATCATCAGCTTTCCAAACTGCTGAATCTGAGACATTCGATATCCTTGGAGCGTATTGGCTGGATGAACTTGAGCGAGATTTGGGATCGGATGCTTTGGGCGAGGCCGCGGTAAGCCGAGGGGTAGGTGCTTTTCTTAACCATGCCCGTAATCGGTTGTATGCCAATGTCTACAGCAGCGCCCTCAAAGGATCGAGCGCTTGGGGACAAGATCGCGGTTTTTTGGAATGGGGCTTAAAGTGGCAAGCGGAGGACATCGAAGATTACCTGTCCGAATGGTCGCTTGTGGACTCTGCCGGATTCATTACCCCGCATCCCCGCGACAGCATTGGATACATTGGAGATGGCCCTGACCAAGTCATCCAATTGGACGATGTCATTCGAGCAGAGAACCAGATTGAAACACAGCGTGCTCAAGCATTCGTGCAAAATACTTGGCGCTGGAAGGATGCATCGGAAGGACAGTGGAAGTTCAATGCCGGAGTTCGCGGACATTGGTGGCAAAACAATCAGCAAACGCAAGGACCAGGGTTGGTTGGGGGTCCACGTGGTCACCTCTCCTATCAACCACTGAAGGCTGACGATGAACCTTCGACTGTCTTTAGCTTATCTGGAGGCGTTTACTGGCAACCGGCATTCTACCGAGAAATGCGCGGATTTGACGGCACGCTAAATCCAGATATTGGCTCGCAACGTGCGATTCATACTGTGCTGGGCATGGATCGAATATTTGAAATGTACGGACGGCCTTTCAAAATGGTGGGCGAATTGTACTACAAAGACATGGACTT
>JGI20156J14371_10001649_pt1 | contig 18215 bp, 20 predicted proteins | sample COG_06_FD_14371 | JGI IMG/M metagenome (IMG submission 14371)
TTTTATTATTTACTTGTTAAAGAATTAGCTCAAGAATCAAAATTCTAGACCAAATTAAAATTTGTTTTTATCTTAAAATTCTGTTAGTTAACATGAAGTGTAAATTACAATTCACAAAATATTTTTTTTATTGTTTTTCATAAAAATCACTAAAACACTGATTTTCAGGGCTTTTCAATTTAAATAAGTTATTAACAAGTACACTACACTTTTTTCTTCTTCATAAGTAGGGCTTAAGTACCTATTATAGTAATAAAATGAATTTTTTTATCTTTTGCTTTTAACTTAATTCATTAAAAAATGAAGCTTCTAAAAAGTTAAAATATTGTTAATTAATTAATTAATTGTAATTTGAGTGGTACTAACCAATAAATATTTTTTAAAAATGGAGAAAATTTTAAACAGATTACTCGACTTACCTCAAGTAGTCAATTCTAAATTACCAGGTAACACATTTAACTCTTGGGTTCAAGATTCTGAGAGTAACATCCCTAGCTGGGTAGGTAAATTTTACACAGTTTCTGCTCTTGTAGTACTATTAACATCATTAGTTGTTATTCTTTCCCCCCTCTGGAATGGAGGAATGGGAGATAAAATGGATATCGTTGCTAATATTCTATCTATGTTGATATGGGTGTATGCAGCATTTCCAATTTCGCAGGTAATTAGAGCTACTGGAGACAGTTTAGCTGAATCTAAAAGCGGAACAATTGATTTTATTTTTAAAGATTTAGCTCTTGCTAACATTAAAATATTAGGTCATGTTGCTGCTATTGTTGCTCTTTTTGGAGCTTTTGCAATGACATTATCGTGGGCTACTTCGTTAAGTGTATCAGGGGATTTTGCTACTGGGTGGGTAGAAAACATCAGTTATGCGTATGCATTACCAATGGCAGCCACTGCAGAGTTAGCTAGTCTTTTAAATCTTCAATTTATTAGTAATATTCTTGCTAATGATTGGGCAAACTGGGATCCCACAATGGCATCAGGAAATGCATTGAGCTGGGATGGTTTAATATCAGTAGCTTGGGAATATGTTGGTGTTGTAGTAGTATTAGCTAAATTATATGTTGCTTTAGCAATTTATAAATTTTTCTATGGTATTATTTCTAGTTTTGTAAACTTCATAAAAAATCCTTACTTACCATTTAAGTCTAAATAACTACTATATTTTAGACAAATAAAAAACCCAAGTAATTAGATTACTTGGGTTTTTTTATTGTTTTTAAAAAGGGTATTAGTCTTTGCTTACAGCTAAAGTGTAAACTACAAGACCAAATCCAATTTTGTTGACAGCATCTCCAATATTGTAAATAACTTCCATAGAAGGAAGAACATTTTCAATTCCGTTGTACCATCCATCAGTACCTGCCATGTATCCTAATGGATAAATAGCCCAACCAACTAGAAGGAACCAACATAAGGTATTGTGAGCTTTTAGCACGTTACCTCCAGCTTCAACAGCTAATTTTTTCAGACTTCCTAACCAAACTTCGTAAGCTATATAGAAGTAAGCTAGACCAGATAATAATCCCCACATGGAAGCGTTTAACATTCCGCCATCCCAGCCAGATTCACCAAAAAATCCTGTGACTAACATTATGGTTGAGAATCCAATTAATTTCCACATGTGTGATTTGGTTGCTCCAGCAACTCTAAGTATTAAGTAAAATTCAACACACATTAGAGGTACTGTTAAAATCCAATCTACATACCTGAACACTGTGGTAGAGTCACCTGCTGCATGAGCATCTCTCATGTACATGTAGTGAACTGCAGCAATGAATGTAATTAGTCCAGAGACTAAAAGAGATGTTCTCCATTTAGAATCAACACTGTTCATAGACAGGAAGAAAAATACTGATGCTGCCATCATAGCCATGGCTCCAAGCCAGAACGTAAATCCTGTACCATCAGTTGGAACAGAAATTGCCATAAAATTTAAATAATTCATAAAAAATTTGATTTGTTAGTAATTAGTTTTTGTTTAGGTTTTATTAAAAGAACCCGAACGAAAATACAAAAAAAATATTAACTTTGAAAAAAAACAAGTCTTTTGAGAATACATTATCAAGATTTTATGATTTTTTTTACATTTCTGCTATTTTGGATAAGTATCCAATTTGGTCAAATTATAGAGGATTCTATCGCGTACATAATTGTTTTATCGATAGGGATAGTTCATGGTTCAAATGATTTTACAATTCTAAAAAAACAACAAAATAGTAAAATTGATTTCTTAAAATCAACTGGTTTCTATTTGTCGCTTATTATTTTGTGTGTGGTTACTTATATTATAGTTCCGTTTTTCTCTATCCTATTTTTTGTTTTTTTAAGTTCTTATCACTTTGGTGAGCAACATTTAGAAAATAAATTTAATGGAACAGTTATTTTTAAATCTCTCCTTTATATATCTTACGGTTTATTGATCTTTTCTTTGATTTTTATTGAAAATATAAAAGACGTAGAATTAATAATGCTTAACTTAACGGGTGAAATTATTCCTGAGACTTGGATATTTAGAATGCTTATTTTTTCTTGCATTCTTTTATTAAGCCTTTATTTCTTTCAGTTTTTAAAGGGTATAAAAAATAAATTAAATGTTTTTAAAGAATTGTTTTACATACTCCTTTTGTACTTGGTTTTTAAAACTAGTTCCTTAATCTTAGGTTTTGCTATCTATTTTGTATTATGGCATAGTTTACCCTCCATAATAGAACAAACTAAATTTTTATCGGGAGTATATTCTTTTAAAACAGTTTATGAGTATTTGAAAACTGCCCTAATTTATTGGATGATTAGTATTGTTGGACTAGTTTGCGCCTACTACTTTTTGAGTGAAAGTTTATTTAATTCAGTAATTTTCATTGTTTTATTTGCTGTGACAGCACCACATGTGTGGGTTATGAGTAGGATGAAAAAATAATAACAACTACCTAGTAAATACAAATTCAGAATCTGTAGATAAAGCTTCTGAAAATCCATATCCTTCAACATTGAAACCCTTAAGTTCCTCTAATGAGTTAACATTGTTGTCTATAATATAACGGACCATTAAACCACGCGCTCTTTTTGCATAGGTCATTACAATTTTATATTCTCCATTTTTTAATTCCTTAAAAATTGGAGTTGTCATTTGATTTTTCAATATTTTTTTTGGCACTGCTTTGAAATATTCTGAACTAGCTAAATTTATTAGTAATTCGCCATCATCCATTTCATTATTTAGAGCCTCTGCTAAAGTTGTATCCCAAAATTTATAGAGATTGTTGGCTTGACCAATTTTAATTCGAGTCCCCATCTCTAAACGATAGGGCTGTATTAAATCTAAAGGTTTCAATAAGCCGTATAATCCCGATAAAATTCTTAGTCTGTCTTGTAGGGAGTTTATTTTGTCATCAGCAAGCGAGGATACCTCTATTCCCTTAAAAACCTCACCGGTGAAAGCGTATATTGCTTGTTTTGAATTTTTTGTAGTAAAAGGAGTTTCCCAATTTTGATTTCTATCATAATTTAAGCTTGCTAAATTGGGTGATATCTTCATTAATTCACTAAGCCTGTTTTTAGACAAACTTTTTAGTTTTTTTATAACTTGAGAAGATTCCTCTAAAAAAGAAGGTTGAGTGAACATAGTTGTTTTGGCAGAGCTCTCAAAATCCAAAGATTTAGCAGGAGAAATTATGATTTTCATTGGTCAAATATTAATAAAGTAAAAGTAAAGATACTAACAGAGATAGTCAAGTTTTATGAGAAATTTTAATTTTACTTAAAAATTAACATGTAGCAAGTAACCTTTTATTTGAAAGCATATGTAAAATATAAAATTAATCTTTTGAGTTAATTGTATATGTTTTCCATTTATCAAGACATTTATTCATGTCTTCTGGAATTTCACTATCAAATTGCATCATTTCTTTGGTAATAGGGTGTCTAAATCCAAGAGTTTTTGCATGAAGTGCTTGTCTTGGCAGTATCTTAAAACAGTTTTCCACAAATTGCTTATATTTTGTGTAGGTGGTTCCTTTTAAAATATCGTTTCCTCCATAGCGTTCATCATTAAATAACGTATGTCCAATATGCTTAAAATGAGCTCTAATTTGATGAGTTCTTCCTGTTTCTAATTTGCATTCTACCAAGGTTACGTATGTAAGACGTTCCAAAACTTTAAAATGAGTAACTGCATGTTTACCATATTCACCCTCTGGAAAAACATCCATTTGTAATCTATTTTTAAAGCTTCTTCCAATATTTCCTTCTATGGTTCCCTCATCTTCCTCAATATTTCCCCATGCTAAAGCAAGATATTTACGGTTGGTTTTTCTATCGAAAAATTGCTTGGATAAATGAGCCATGGCAAATTCAGTTTTGGCAACTACCAATAATCCACTAGTGTCTTTATCAATTCTGTGAACCAAACCAGGTCTTTCGTTACTATTAGTGGGTAGGTTTTCTACATGATAAATTAGTCCGTTTACTAAAGTTCCGCTAGAATTTCCGTGTCCAGGATGAACAACCATTCCTGCAGGTTTATTAACAACCATGATAGTTTCATCCTCATAAATTATATCAATAGGAATGTTTTCTGCAACCAATAAGTTTTCTGCTGGTGGATATGCTAAAACAATTCTAACTACATCTTTTGGTTTTACTTTATGATTTGCTTTTACAGCGATATCATTTACTAAAATATTACCTTCTTTTGCGGCTTGTTGAAGTTTGTTTCGTGAAGCATTTTCAATAAAATTCATTAAAAATTTATCAACACGGAGAGGGAGTTGACCATCAGTAGCTATGACTTTATGATGCTCATATAATTCATCATTTTCAAGATCTGTGTTTTGATTGTCCGTCATAATTTATTAAAGCTTTCCATCACCCAAAATTAAATCTATGGTTGCATTTTTTGATAATTTAGCTCCAGACTTTAATTTTTTTCCGTTAAATTTCAAACCACGTACTACATTTTTTCCAACATCAGGTATGTAGGAGATATCACCAATTTTAAATCCGATAGATTCTAATTGAGTTATGGCTTGACGTTTTGAAAGTCCATTCACGTCAGGAATACTTACGTCTCTATATTTTGTTGGATTTAAGGTTAAATATATTTTCCTTTTTTCTTTGACAAAATCTCCAAATTTTGGAGTTTGATCTATGACTGATTTTTTTGGATAGTTAGGATTATAACTAGCAGAATCTATAACAATAAAGTCTAAATTTAATTCTTTTAATGTTGTTTCAACTTCAGTTAATGACATTTTATTTAAGTCAGGAACTTGAATTTTTTGTTTGTGATTTGTAGTAAAACCAAGCCACCATTTTAATACGAATACCAACAAAAAGATACCTGCAACAGCAATTGCAATTTGAACGAGGAATGACTTACTTTTTAAAAATCTAAAGAAATTCATTTTTTTTCTTTTTTTATTTTAGGACAAATGTAATGTAAAAATAGAAGTAATCGAATTGACATTTCTTTTATCTATCAACGAAATTTTAACTAAGTTTGTGTGTAAACCAATAGTTAAATGCAAAAAAATATTGCCATTGTCATGGGAGGTTATTCCTCTGAAGCTGAAATTTCTTTAAAAAGCGGTGATGTAGTTTATAACTCTCTCGATGCTAATAAGTATGCATTGTATAAAGTTTACATCTTTAAAGATAGATGGTTTGTGAAATTAGATACTCAAGAATATAAAATTGACAAAGATGATTTTTCATTTGTAAAAAAAGATATTAAAGTTAATTTTGATTGTGTTTTTAATGCTATTCACGGTAATCCGGGAGAAAATGGAGCACTAGTAGCTTATTTTGATTTGCTAGGTATTAAGCATACTTCTGCACCTTTTTATCAGATGTCTCTAACATTTAATAAACGAGACACTTTAAGTGTTATCAAAGAGTATGGAATTCAAACAGCCAATTCTTATTATATGCATCAAAGAGACGAAATAAATACAGTCAAAATTATTGAAAAAGTTGGATTACCTTGTTTTGTAAAACCAAATAGATCTGGTTCTAGTTTTGGTATTTCTAAAGTATACAGAGAAGAAAATCTAGAGGATGCCATTTTGAATGCTTGTAAAGAGGATGAAGAAATTTTAATTGAGTCATTTTTAGATGGTAAGGAGGTTTCTGTAGGTGTTATAGAGTATCAGGGAAAGATAGAGGTTTTGCCAATAACAGAAATTGTTTCAGAAAATGATTTTTTTGATTATGAAGCCAAATACAAGGGTAAATCTAAAGAAATTACCCCTGCAAGAATATCAGATGTTGAAAAAAAGAAAGTCATTAATACTGCAAGAAAAGTCTATCGAGTTTTGAATATGAGTGGATTTTCACGTTCCGAATTTATATTAGTTGACGGAGAGCCTTATTTTTTAGAAATAAATACTGTTCCAGGAATGACAGAGGAAAGCTTATTACCCCAACAAGCTAAAGAAGCATCAATAAGTTTAACTGATTTATTTGATAATGCCATTCAAATGGCGCTAAATTAAACCACATGAAAAAAGCAGTTTTTCCAGGTTCATTTGACCCAATTACACTGGGTCATGAAGATGTTATTTCAAGAGCAATTCCATTGTTTGACGAAATTTATATTGCTATTGGAATTAATTCCAACAAAAAATATATGTTTTCCCTAGATCAAAGAAAAAAATTTATTGAAGAATGCTTCCAAGAATATAAAAATGTGAAGGTTGTTACCTATAAAGGTTTAACTGTAGATTTATGTAAAAAACACGGTATTGACTATATCATAAGAGGTTTAAGAAACCCTGCAGACTTTGAGTTTGAAAAAGCAATAGCACATACAAACAGAGATTTAGCACCAATTGAAACAGTTTTTTTATTAACTGCAGCAAAAACATCTTACATTTCATCTTCTATAGTTAGAGAGGTCTTAATCAATGGTGGAGATGTTTCAAGTCTAGTGCCAAATTGTATTTCTTCAAAGATTGTCTTTTAGGTTTATGAAGAAAATAATATTTTTTTTGTTTGTAATATCTGTTGCCTCCTGTAATCAACAAAAACCTAGTGATTATTTCATCACTCAATTTGAAAAGTCAGAGGGTACAGAAACACCAGAATACGTTGATATTATTGATTATTATAAAGAACTTTCTAATGCATATTCGGAAATTTCATTTTTTGAGATGGGGAAAACAGATGCTGGTTTACCATTGCATTTGATAGTTTATAATACTGATGGTAAAACACAATTAAATTCCATTAAAAATTCTAAAAAAAACAGGGTGTTAATTAATAATGGGATTCACCCTGGAGAATCTGATGGTATTGATGCTTCTATGTTGTTGCTAAGAGATATTGTTCAAAATGATTCCCTCAAAAATAAATATCAAAATACAATTATTTCGGTGATACCAATCTACAATATAGGTGGATCATTGAATAGAAATTCACATTCAAGAGCCAATCAAAATGGACCAAAAGAATATGGATTTCGAGGAAATGCAAGAAATTTTGATTTAAATAGAGATTTTGTAAAACAAGACACTAAAAATGCCGCTTCATTTGCACAAATTTTTCATGTGATTGATCCAGATGTATTTATAGACAATCATGTTAGTAATGGGGCAGATTACCAATATGCTATTTCCCATTTATTTACTCAGCATAACAAATTAGGTGGTTCTTTAGGGAAGTTTATTGAAACCCAAATGAGACCTGCACTAGAAAGTTCTATGGCAATAAAGAATATGCCCGTAACCCCGTATGTAAATGTTTGGGGAAAAACTCCAAAAGAAGGATGGTCTCAATTTTATGATTCTCCAAGGTATTCAACTGGGTATTCTACTTTATTCAATACTTTAGGGATGATGGTAGAAACACATATGTTAAAGCCATATGATGTACGAGTAAATCAAACCTATGAATTGATGTTCTCTGTATTAGATTTTATAGGAGATCGATCTAGTGATATTAAGAGAGTTCGTAAAAATGCAATACATGAAATCTTAAAAAAGAAGACTTATCCAATCACCTTTGAAATTAATTCAAAAAAAGAACCTTCTATGATTCAATTTAGAGGCTTTGAAGGAGAAAAAATTCCTAGTAAAGTAACTAACGGCAAACGCTTGTTTTATGATAAAGCTAAACCTTATATAGAGCCAGTTGAATATGTAAATGAGTTTAGGCCAAAAAAAGAGATCATCATTCCAAAAGCATATATTTTAAAAAAAGGATGGCACCGAGTTCTAGATCGTTTACAAAATAACAACATAGAATATAGCCAGTTTAAATCAGATACTACATTTGTTGTAGAAACACTTCATGTAGCTGATTATAAAACAAGAAAGACCGCATATGAAGGTCATTATTTGCATTATAGTACAAGAATAAAAAAAGAGTTTTCATCTGTTACTTTTTCCGAAGGAGATATATACATTCCAACAAATCAGAAAGGAGTAAGGTATGTGTTTGAAACTCTTGAGCCAGAGGCCACAGATTCTTTTTTTAATTGGAATTTTTTTGATACCGTATTGCAACAAAAAGAGGGGTACTCATCATATGTTTTTGAGGATGTTGCCGAGCAAATTTTGAAAGAAAATCCTTCTCTTAATTCTATTTTTAAAGACAAGATGATCACCGATAAAGAATTTTCAAAAAACTCTAGGGCACAGCTAGACTTTATTTACAAGAGAAGTTTATATTATGAAAAAGCTCATCTATTACTACCTATATATAAGGTATATGAGTAGATTTTACATATTTTTAAAAGTATTATTTTTCTTAACTTGTACCCATCAATAAAATAAACTATGCAAACACTTACAATAAACGGTCAAGATTATCAAATTAAAGCCCCAGAGGGTATGCCATTACTATGGGCAATAAGAGATTTAATTGGGTTAACAGGAACCAAATTTGGTTGTGGTGTAGCTCAGTGCGGAGCCTGTTCTATTATGATAGATGGAGTAGTGGTTCGCTCTTGTAGTACCATGGTTAGCCAAGGTGTTGGTAAGAAAATTACAACAATTGAAGGATCATCAGATAGTTTAACAGCGTTACGACAAGCTTGGAGAAACAACAGTGTACCACAATGTGGATATTGTCAATCTGGTCAGTTGATTTCTGCAGCTGAGTTATTAGATACCAACGAAAATCCAACTGATAAAGATATAGACAATGCCATGAGTGGAAATATTTGTAGATGTGGAACCTATGTTAGAATAAAAAAGGCAATAAAAGAAGCAGTTGAACTTAAAAAACAAGCTTAATGGAAAAGATTCAAATGAAACGTAGAGATTTTGTAAAAATAGTTGGATTAGCTTCTGGAGGATTAATTCTTGGATGCAATGTGTCACCAGAAAAAATAGTTATCAATACCCTAGAAGACGGTATTTCTTTTGTTCCAAATCTTTTTATTCAGTTACAAAAAGACGGTAAAGTAACCATAGTAGTCGCAAGATCAGAAATGGGTCAAGGCATTAGAACATCTATGGCCTCTGCAATTGCTGAAGATTTAGAGGCAGATTGGCAATATGTTAGTGTTCAGCAAGCAACAGGTGATGCTAAGTTTGGAAATCAAAATACTGATGGATCTAGAAGTATAAGAACTCTTTTGAGACCTATGCGAAAAATGGGAGCAATGGCACGCTCTATACTAGAGCAAGCAGCTGCAAAAAAATGGGGTACATCTGTTGAAAATTGTAAAGCCGAAAACCATTTCATTGTAAATAGTTCTTCAGGTGAAAAAGTGTTTTTTGGAGATTTAGTAGAAGAAGCAAAAACAATTCCAATTCCATCCGATGAAAATATTATTTTAAAAGATAAAAAAGACTTTAAATACATCGGGAAAAAAGTAATTAGAGGTATTGATATGGAAGATTTTCTTCATGGAAAATCTAAATACGGATTAGATGCTAGATTACCAAACATGAAATATGCATCTATTGCGAGAAGTCCTGTTACTTTTGGATCAGTAAAAAGCTATGATAGCTCAGACACAGAAGAAATTTCTGGAGTAGAGCAAGTTGTTCAATTGGATAGATTAATCCCTCCTGCGGGTCAGTTTTTTGGAATGCTAGGTGGTGTAGCTGTTGTAGCTAACAATACATGGTCTGCTTTTCAAGGGAAAAATAATTTAAATATAGAATGGAATTCTGGAATAAATGAATCTTATGATTCTGAAAAATTTAAAGAAAAACTTATTGACAGAATTCACAATACAGCTAAAGTAGTTCCCCCTTTTAAAGGAGACGTGACTAAGGCTTTTAATAATGCAGATAAAGTAATAGAAGCAACTTATACAATGCCTCATTTAGCCCATGCGCCTATGGAAGTTCCAAATGCTTTGGCTTGGGTTCGNGATGGNAAATGTGATGTTTGGGCGCCAGTTCAAGATCCACAGACGGTTCGTGCTGAAATTGCTCATTTTTTTGGATTTGCCATTGAAGATATTACAATCAATGTTATGATGTTAGGGGGTGCTTTTGGACGTAAATCTAAATCTGATTTTGTAGTGGAAGCGGTGTCATTATCTCAAAAAATTAAAGCACCAGTTCAAGTAGTTTGGTCACGTGAAGATGATATCCAACATAGTTTTTACCATGCTCAAAACGCACAATATGTGAAAGGCTCACTGGATAAGAATGGCAATGTGACAGGCTGGTTGCACCGTGTAGCTTTTCCATCTATAACATCAAGTTTTAAGCCAATGTCTGATTATATTGCGGGATTTGAGTTAGGAATGGGTTTTACCAATAATCCATATAATATTCCAAATATTCAAATAGAGAATGCAAAAGCTGAATCTCATTTGAGAATAGGTTGGTTGCGTTCTGTTTCCAATATTATCAGCGGATTTGGAATTAATTCTTTTGTTGACGAATTGGCCGTCGCCTCTGGAAAAGATGCTATAGATTTTAGACTTAATTTATTAGGAGAAGATAAAATTTCAACTGAAAAATCTCCTCATCCATTTAATGTAGCACGACTAAAAAATGTATTATTAGAAGCAAAAAAACTATCTGACTGGAAAAGAGAACTCCCAGAAGGTCACGGTTTAGGAGTAGCTATTCATTATAGTTTTTATAGTTATGTTGCTACTGTAGTAGAGGTTTCTGTAAAAAGTGAAAAAGTAAAAATTGAAAATATATATTCTGTTTTAGATTGTGGAATGTACGTGAACAGAGATGCGGTAATTAATCAAATGGAGGGTGCAGCAATTTTTGGAATGTCTATAACGATGTTTGGTAAAATTTCGACTAAAAATGGTGCTGTAGATCAAAGTAATTTTCACGATTATCAAATGACTCGAATGATAGACGCACCTAATATTCATGTTCACTTAGTTGATAATGACGAAGATCCAACAGGAGTTGGAGAACCAGGTGTTCCGCCAGTTTCTGCTGCTATTACTAATGCAATTTTTAGTGCTACGGGAAAGCGAGTTCGTTCGTTACCTTTGTCTGATCACGGAATGGTGTAGAGTTAAAAGCTAGACTTCAAATATTAAAATTTATATTCAGATAGTGATTTTGGGAATTTTTCTGGATTTGCTGCTAGGTGATAACGAGGATCTTCAATATCCTCCTCTATTACCTGATGAAATATAGGATTAGCTTTATACAATAATACTTTACAATCTGCACTTAGATGTTTCAAGGTGATTTTTTTTCCAACAGCCTGATATTTTTCTACTAGAACAAAAATTGCTTCTAATGCAGAGTGATCTGAAATCCTAGATTCTACAAAATCTATCTCTACAGAATCTGGATCATTTTTCACATCAAATTTATCATTAAAGGCAGTGATGCTTCCAAAGAAAAGAGGTCCCCATATTTCATACACCTTAGTTCCATCTTTTTTAATTCTTTTTCTAGCTCTAATTCTTTTTGCATTTTCCCATGAAAATACTAATGCACTTACGATTACCCCCGCTATTACGGCTATGGCTAAATCAAAAATAACAGTAAGTCCAGAAACTAAAATTAATACAATCAAATCTGACATGGGTATTTTGTTCATAATTCTAAAACTAGACCATGCAAATGTTCCAATAACAACCATAAACATTACTCCAACCAATGCGGCAATTGGAACTTGTTCTATATACGAAGAAGCAAATAATATAAAAATCAACAGCATAACTGCTGCTGTAATTCCAGATAACCTTCCTCTTCCCCCTCCTTTAATATTTATGATGGATTGTCCTATCATAGCACAACCTCCCATACCTCCGAACAAACCTGTAATGATGTTAGCACTTCCTTGAGCAATACATTCTCTATTTGAGTTTCCTCTAGTTTCTGTTAAGTCGTCTACAAGATTTAGGGTCATTAAAGACTCTATTAAACCTATGGCAGCTAGAATTAGAGCGTAAGGAAGAATAAATAAAAACGTGTTTAAGCTCATAGGTATTTTAGAGAAAGTATCTAATTCTACGGTTGGAAAACTACCTTGAAGACCTTCACCACCACCATCTCTAATAAATGATCCAACAGTAGCCACATTTAGATTTGAAAAGATTACAATTCCGGCAACTAATAGAATGGCAATTAATGCTTCTGGCAATTTCTTAGTTGCCTTAATTTTAGGAAGTCCCCACATAATTAACATAGTTAGTCCTACCAGACCAATCATCATATACAAGTTTTCACCATCTAGCCATACTTTCTCACTTCCAACAGAAGTTTTAAACATACCAAGTTGCGATAGGAAAATAACAATAGCTAATCCGTTAACAAAGCCCATCATTACCGGGTGAGGAATTAAACGAACAAATTTTCCAAGTTTAAAAACTCCCGCGAGTATCTGAATAAATCCCATTAAAATTACTGTCAAAAAAAGGTAGTATAGCCCCAAGTTTTCACTTGTAGTTCCCATTGCATTTCCCTCGCTAACCAAACTTACCATTACAACTGCTAATGCACCTGTAGCTCCAGAAATCATTCCAGGTCTCCCTCCAAAAATAGAGGTGATTAAACCTACCATAAATGCTGCATACAAACCAACTAAAGGATCTACACCAGCCACAAAAGCAAAAGCAACTGCTTCTGGAACCAATGCTAATGCTACTGTAATTCCTGAAAGGATATCATTTTGTACGTTTTTTACTCTTTTCCTAACAAATGCATTCATGATATGATGGGTTTTTTAAAGTCGGCAAAGATAGTAGAATAAATCAAACACCCTATAAAGTGTTTAACGAATTAAACTTACAAGAGGATCGTTTTTTTAGTATTGATTTTGGTAAAAAGCCTTAAAAACTAAGTTAATATTTTTATAACTATTTTGAAGAGCTCTCACAGAGTCTTCTTTGTTTTTAAAAACAACATCAGTAATTCCTTCCTCTAATTGAGGAGTTAAAATTTCTCTACCATTTAATTTCATATGAAACCAGTGAGTTTCTTTTAATTTAATTTTTTCATTGTAATAAAATATGTGATGCGTAGTTATTAAAAATTCATGAACGATTACATTTGAAATACCACACTCTTCTTGTACTTCTCTTACAGCAGTTTCTTTAATCTTTTCTCCTTTCTCAACTCTTCCTTTAGGTAAATCCCACTTACAACCTCTGAAAATAAACAAAAATTCATTTTCTTTATTTAATACTAATCCACCAGCAGCTGGTACAACTTTAAAGTTACTTTTAAAATCGTCCCAAGATTCTTCGAGATTTTTACAAAAAAGCACCATCCCGCCTATTGATTCTTTTGTTAGTTTAGAAATGATTTCAGGTATGGTAATCTCTTCATAATTTAAATGAACAAAATCACTTTCTTTACAGAAAGAATCTGTCAAAATAATAGGTCTTTCATTAATAAAAACTTTATACATTTGCGAATATGATTTTACACAAAGATATAGCAAAAAAGACTGCAGAGGTTTTATTACAAGTAAAAGCCATTAAGTTAAGCCCTACTGAGCCATTCACTTGGGCTTCAGGTTGGAAATCACCAATCTATTGTGACAATAGAGTTACTCTTTCCTATCCTCCTGTCCGTGTCTTTTTAAAAGAAGAAATTTCAAAAATAGTTGAGTCTAAATATGGTAAGCCAGACGTAATTGCTGGAGTTGCTACTGGAGCCATAGCTATCGGTGTATTAGTTGCGCAAGAGTTAGGCGTTCCTTTCATTTATGTTAGACCAGAACCTAAAAGTCATGGTCGTAAAAATCAAATAGAAGGGCATTTAGAAAATGGTCAGAATGTGGTAGTAATTGAAGACCTTATTAGTACTGGTAAAAGTAGCTTAAATGCAGTGAAAGCTCTTCAGGAGTTTGGAGCAACTGTTAAGGGAATGGTAGCTATTTTCTCATATGGATTTGACTTGGCCTCTGAAAATTTTAAAAACAGTAATGTAGACCTCACTACCTTGAGTGATTATTCCCATTTATTAGAACAAGCAATGGATAGCAAATATATTACCGAAAAAGAATTAGATACATTAACAGAATGGAGAAAAAATCCAGAAAATTGGAAACCATAATAGTATGCATATAGAAGGAAAAAAAATAACGATTGATAGATCTGAAAAAGGTATTTACGAATTCTTTACAACGCTTAATAATTTTGAATTATTAATGCCTTCTAACACTGAAAAGTTTGAAGTAGATGGAAATTCCTTTTTATTTGCTCTTAAAGGATGCCAGAAATTAGGCTTGTTTTAGGAGATTGTACTGAGTATTCTAAAGTTGTTCTGGGGGCAGCGAGTAGTAAATTATCTTTCACTCTAGAAGCTAACATATCCTCTTTGTCTGACCAAGTCTCAGAGGTTCAATTAGAGTTTAAAGGAGATTTTAATCCAATGATGGCAATGATGGTAAAAAAACCATTAACAACTTTTATAGAAACCCTTACAGAAAATATGTCTAAGCTTTAGCAAATGAAATTTGTTTTAGCCCAAACTCTTCAATAGAGTCATCGTCTAATTGTATTTTTATTTTTCCGTTAGAGGCAATTCCTTGGATCTTGCCCATAAAAAAAGTATCAGTTACTTTGTCTATAAATGTTGTGGGTATTTCTCTTCTATATAAAGCATTATGATATTCGTTTGTGTCTCAGTAAATTTACCATCTTCAATTAATGAAACCCTAAATTGAATTCTTTCAATAATTTTGTTTAGAAGTATTTCTAGATCAAAATCTTTTTTCATGATAATTTTTAAAGAACTCGCATTAGAAATCTTTTTCGAAAATATCTCTTGATTAACATTCAAACCAATTCCCACTATCATATTTTTAATTTTTTGATTTGAAAAAGTAGTTTCTATGAGAATGCCACATATTTTTTTATTCGCTGACAATATGTCGTTTGGCCATTTAATAGATAAATCGGGAATACCGAATTGAAATAAAACATCATAAATACCAAGTGAAATTGCGAAGTTTAAATAAGGTTGATGTGTTATAGTTAAGTTTTTAAGAGGGGTAAATATACTGAAAGTCAGATTTTTATATGGTTCTGAATGCCAAGTGGTGTTCATTTGACCTCTACCAGAAGTCTGATTATTAGTGACAGCTACAGTGTAGTTATCAAGCAAAGAATTATTAGCCAATTCTTTTAAAAAAGAATTGGTAGACTCAGTGGCATCAAGTTTGATTAATCTCAAGTGTTAAAGAAAGTGTAAACTAATTTAATACTGCGCAATATACTCGCAAAAAAATAATAACTTTGTTTTAAATATAAAAAAAATTAATGATAAAAAAATCAGTTAATACAGATGACCTTATATCTGTAATTATTAAAGGCATAGATGACGTTAAAGGAGATGATATTCAGCTTTTAGATCTTAGAGGTATAGAAAATACTGTTTGTGATTATTTTATTATTTGCTCTGGAAATTCAAATACTCAAGTTAATGCAATTACTGGATCTGTTCAGAAATTGGTGAGTAAAGAACTTAAAGACAAACCATGGCATGTTGAGGGTCAAAACAACTCTGAATGGATTTTAATGGATTATGTAAATGTGGTAGTTCACGTTTTTCAGAATCATGTTAGAGAGTTTTATGACATTGAGAGCCTCTGGGGAGATGCAAAGATAACTGAAATCAATCCTGTTTAAATAAAGATAGATGAACGAAAAGAATAAAAATACAACACCTAATGTGCCAAAATTCAAGTTTAACATGTACTGGATTTATGGAGCAATTTTTGTTGTTTTAATAGGGGTTAGTTTTTTAAATGAGGCTTCCCTAGCTACACAGAAAATATCTACCAATAGATTCTTTAAAATATTAGAATCAAATGATGTTAATAAAATTCTCATCATTAATAAAAATATAGCTGAAGTATACATAAAAAAAGAAGTAGAAACTAAGAATAAATACAAACAACAATCTGGTTCTCCTTTTTTTAGAAAAGGTTCTCCGTTATTTCAATATGATTTTGGAGATCTTCAAAATTTTGAAAATAAACTAAATCAATACAGGGTTGACAAAAACTTAGATTTTGATGTAGATTCAGATTCTAGAGGAAGTTTTTTTGATTCTATTATTGGTTTTTTACCATTCATACTCTTGATTGCTATTTGGCTTTTTTTTATGAAAAGAATGTCCGGTGGTGCAGGCGGTGGCGGTGGTGGTCAGATTTTTAATATTGGTAAATCCAAAGCAAAATTATTTGATAAAGATACCAAAGTAAAAACAACNTTTGAAAANGTAGCAGGTTTNGAAGGAGCNAANGAAGAAGTTCAAGAAATTGTAGATTTTTTAAAAAATCCAGANAAATATACTGCTTTAGGAGGTAAAATTCCGAAAGGAGCNTTNTTAGTTGGNCCTCCAGGAACNGGTAAGACNCTTCTTGCTAAGGCTGTAGCNGGTGAAGCNGAGGTGCCATTTTTCTCTTTGTCAGGTTCAGATTTCGTTGAAATGTTTGTAGGGGTAGGAGCTTCAAGAGTTAGAGATTTATTTAAACAAGCTGCCCAAAAATCACCCTCAATCATATTTATTGATGAAATAGATGCTATTGGAAGAGCTAGAGGTAAAAATAGTATGACTGGAGGTAACGATGAACGCGAGAATACGCTAAACCAATTACTAACCGAGATGGATGGTTTTGGTACAGATGTGAACGTTATTGTTTTAGCAGCTACGAACAGAGCAGATGTCTTAGATTCGGCTCTTATGAGAGCAGGACGTTTTGATAGACAAATTTATGTTGATCTACCAGACATCAAGGAAAGAGAAGAAATATTTGAAGTACACATCAAGCCATTAAAATTATCAGATGATGTTAAAATAGATTTTTTAGCACAGCAAACACCCGGTTTTTCTGGAGCGGATATCGCAAACATGTGTAATGAAGCAGCATTAATAGCAGCCAGAGGTAATAAAAAAGCGATACATCATCAAGACTTCCTAGATGCTGTTGATAGAATAGTAGGAGGTTTAGAGAAAAAAAACAAGGTCATTACACCTAAGGAGAAAAAAACAATCGCTTTTCATGAGGCTGGACACGCAACTGTTAGTTGGATGTTAGAACATGCGGCACCTTTAGTTAAAGTAACAATAGTNCCAAGAGGTCAAAGTTTAGGTGCAGCTTGGTATTTACCAGCTGAAAGAATGATTGTTCAAACCGAACAAATGTTAGATGAAATGTGTGCTACATTGGGAGGTAGAGCTGCAGAAAAAATAATATTTAATAAAATATCCACAGGTGCATTGAGTGATTTAGAAAAAGTAACCAAACAAGCGAGAGCAATGGTTACTGTGTATGGATTAAATGAAAAAGTCGGAAATTTAACCTATTATGATTCATCAGGTAATGATGCTTTTGTAAAACCTTACAGTGAAAATACAGCAAAAACTATTGATGAAGAAATATCAAAAATGATTGAATCTCAATACCAAAGAGCTATAGAGATATTAAGTGAAAACGAAGAAAAATTAACAGTGCTAGCTGAATTATTATTAGAAAAAGAAGTTATTTTTAAAGATGATCTAACCAAAATATTTGGTAAAAGACCATTTGATAATTCAACAACAGCAGAAGAAAAAGCTCCAGAAAAAGCTCCAGAAAAAGCTCCAGAAAAAGAATTAAAAAAAGAAGAAAAAGAAGAAACAAAAGAAGAAAATAAAAATTAATTTTTGAATGAGTTTTTTTAAGAAATTATTTAAAAGTAAAGAGCCATCCAACGAAATTACTGAGAGAAAACCAATAGTTAAATTATCAATAGATGATGCATTTGCTCATAATTTTATCTCTAAAGGAGGAAAATTTCTTTATTGTATTTCCGAAAAAGA